>Ga0076930_100024_pt1 | contig 267670 bp, 247 predicted proteins | sample HotLakConsoUCCRE_FD_71149 | JGI IMG/M metagenome (GOLD analysis project Ga0076930, IMG submission 71149) | Hypersaline microbial mat communities from Hot Lake, Washington, USA - Hot Lake Consortium UCC-RE (version 3) (version 3) ... | reverse complement strand
GAACTTCTGTTCCAGCCTGTTCTCGGCCACGACCGCGGGCTTGCCGCCGTAGCGGCCGGGGCGGCGTCTGTAGCCGATCTGCGCAGCGATCCCGGCCAACGACGCTAGCCGGGCAACACGGTTCTCCGAGATGCATTCGCCCTGGTCGCGCAGATCGTCCGTCAACTTGCGATAACCATAGACCTTGCCGCTGTCAGTCCAGGCCTGACGGATCAGTTCGGTATGGCGCAGATCTTCCTGCGCGCGGTGGCTTAACGGTTCCTTAAGCCATGCATAGAAGCCGGAGAAATGGACCCGTAGCACCCGGCACATGGCCCGGACGCCGAACTCGTCCTGATGCGCCCGGATGAAGGCGTACTTCATTGGGACTCGCGCGCGAAGTACGCCGTTGCCTTTTTTAGGATGTCGCGCTCCTCGGTGACACGGGCCAGTTCCCGCTTCAGTCTGCGGTTCTCGGCCTCGTGATCGACGCCCGGCTTCGGCGACGGCTCCCCGAACAGCTTCACCCACTTGTAGAGAGAATACTTGCTGACCCCCAAGCGGCGGGACACCTCCCCAACGGGATACCCGCGCACCGTGATCTGATGCACCGCATCCCGCTTGAACTCGTCGCTGTAGTTGCTTGTCCCCATGGTCGCCTCCTCGGCTCAAAGTAAGGGGGCAAAGCGTCTACAAATCTAGGGGCACCTCAATCCTCTTCATCTACGGCTGGAACCAGTATCTCTGGCCGTTCCTCATCACCACCGATCAGGACCTCTACACGATCGTCATGGGCATCCAGCGCATGGTGAACGTGGGCGAGGGCCTGCCGATCTGGCACCTGACCATGGGCACTGCGATCCTCGCGATGGTTCCGCCCGTGCTCGTGGTGCTGGCGATGCAGCGGCTCTTCGTGAAGGGCCTCGTGGAAAGCGAGAAGTAAGACCATGGCCGAGCTGACGCTGAGCAATGTGGGCAAGACATATCCGGGCGGCGTGACGGCCGTCACCGGCGCCGATTTCGTCATCGCCGACGGCGAGTTCATCGTTCTGGTGGGCCCCTCGGGCTGCGGCAAGTCCACGATCCTGCGCATGATCGCGGGGCTGGAGGAGATCACGACGGGCGAGGTCTCCATCGCGGGTCGCGTCGTCAACCGGCTGGAGCCGGGCGAACGCGACATCGCCATGGTGTTCCAGAACTACGCGCTTTATCCGCACATGTCGGTGCGGCGGAACATGGAATACGGGTTGCGCAACCAGGGCATGCGGAAGGACGAGATCACCCGCCGTATCGCCGAGGCCGCGCGCATGCTGCAGATCGAGCAGTATCTCGACCGCAAGCCCCGCGCGCTCTCGGGCGGCCAGCGTCAGCGTGTCGCCATGGGCCGGGCCATCGTGCGCGAACCGGCCGTGTTCCTCTTCGACGAGCCGCTTTCGAACCTCGACGCCAAGCTGCGCACGCAGCTCCGGGCCGAGCTCAAGGACCTGCACACGCGGCTGGGCGCCACCTTCGTCTTCGTCACCCACGACCAGGTCGAAGCGATGAGCCTCGCGGACCGGATCGTGATCATGTCCGACGGCAAGGTCGAACAGATCGGCACGCCGATGGAGCTTTACCGCAGCCCCGCCAGCCGCTTCGTGGCCGAGTTCATCGGGGCGCCGCCGATGAACGTCTATCCCCTCGCCTCCGCCGGGGGCGAAGCGCTGGCGCAGCTGGCCGGGGGCGCGCCGCCGGGCGCGGTCATGGCCGGTATCAGGCCCGAGTCGCTGCGCATCGCACGCGATGGCCCCGAGGGCGAGGTCATGCTCGTCGAGGCGCTGGGCGCCGAGAGCCTGATCCATCTGCGGGTGGGCGGCGACCGGATGATCCTGCGCGCCAGCCATGAGACGCGCGCCTCGGTCGGCCAAACGCTGAGCTTTGCGGCGGAGGGTGGCACCATCACCTTCTTCGACGCCCAGGAACGGGCGATGGAAAACGGTGCCCCCGCGCTCCGCGTGGTGGAGTGATCTGACTCAGGCCACCGCCAGCCCCTCGTCGCTCAGCCCGTCGAGCCGCGGCATCAGCGACAGGAGGTGCTGGGTGTAGGGATGCTGCGGATCGGCGAAGAGGGTCTCGGTCTCGGCCACCTCGACCAGAACGCCATCCTTCATCACGCCCACCCGGTCGCACATCTGTCGGACAACCGGCAAATCGTGGCTGATGAACAGCATCGTCAGGTTCAGATGGTCCTGCAGATCCTTCAGGATGTTCAGGATCTGCGCCTGGATCGACACGTCGAGCGCGCTTGTCGGCTCATCGCAGATCAGGAATTTCGGCTGCGTGGCCAGCGCACGCGCGATGGAAATCCGCTGCCGCTGGCCGCCCGAGAACTCGTGCGGGAATTTCAGTCCCGCCGCCGCGCCGAGGCCGACGCGCTCCAGCAGCTCATCGACCCGCGCCGACAGCGCCGCGCCGGACAGGATACCGTGGTGCCGCGCCGGTTCGGCCACGATCGCGTCCACCCGCATGCGCGGGTTGAGCGACGAATACGGATCCTGAAAGATCATCTGGATCTCGCGCCGGTACCAGTCCGGCACGCCGCGCGGCCCCGATGTCACGTCCTTGTCGCGATACCGCACCGTCCCGCCATCGACGGGGTAGAGCCCCGCGATCATCCGCGCGATAGTGGACTTGCCCGACCCGCTTTCGCCGACGAGGCCGAAGACCTCGCCCTGCCGGATCTGGAAGGTCGCGGCATCGACTGCGGTGAAATACTCCCGCCGCGAAGGCAGGATGGCACCTTTCGACAGGAACCTCTTGGTGATGCCGTCCGCCGCGATCAGGATCTGCCCGCGCTCGGAGGTGTCGGTGGGCCAGCTGCGGGCGAGGTCCTCGATGGCGAAGCCCGTCAACCGCCCGCCATAACCGATCAGCGGAAAGCGGTGGAGCTTGACCGTGGGACGCGGAACCGCCGCGATCAGGGATTTCGTGTAAGCGTGCTTTGGGTGGCCCAGCACATCGCCTGTCGGCCCGCTTTCGACGACGGCGCCCTGATACATCACCGTGACCACGTCGGTCGTGTCCGCAATCACGCCCATGTCGTGAGTGATGAGGATCACGCCCACCTGCCGCTCGCGCGTGAGCTCCCTGATCAGGTCGAGGATCTGCGCCTGGATCGACACGTCGAGCGCCGTGGTGGGCTCGTCCGCGATGATCACGTCGGGCTCCGAACAGAGCGCCAAGGCGATCACCACGCGCTGGCGCATCCCGCCCGAGAACTGGTGCGGATACTGGTTCGCGCGCGCCTCCGGGTTGGGGATGCCCACCCGCCGGATCAGGTCCACGGCGCGCTTGTCGGCTTCTGAATCGCTGAGGCCCAGATGCGCCTGGATCGTCTCGACAAGCTGCTGCTTCACCGTGAAAAGCGGGTTGAGCGAGGTCAGCGGGTCCTGGAAGATCATCGAGATCTTCTTGCCGCGCAGCTTCTCCATCGCGGCCGCGTCGAGGCCCGAGATCTCCTCGCCGCGGAACCGGATGATGCCGCTCGCGATCCGCCCCGGCCGTTCCAGCAGACCCATGACCGCGGCCCCGATGGTGGACTTGCCCGCCCCGCTCTCGCCCACCAGCCCGTGGATCTGCCCGGGCTCCACCGTCAGGTTGGCCCGATCGACCGCCACGAAGGTCTGGTGGCGGGTCGGGAACTCGACGGTCAGATTTTCGATCTCGAGAAGCGCCATCACCTCAACCTCGGGTTCAGCGCGTCGCGCAGCCAGTCGCCCAGGAGGTTCACCGCCAGCGCCAGCACCAGGAGCGTCAGGGCCGGGAAGAACAGGATCCACCACTCCCCCGAGAAGAGGAACCTCTGCCCGATCCGGATCAGCGTGCCAAGCGACGGCTCGGTCGGCGGCGCGCCCACGCCGAGGAAGGACAGCGTCGCCTCCGCGATGATGGCCAGCGCAAGACTGATCGTGGCGATCACCAGAACGGGGCTCAGCACGTTGGGCAGGATGTGGCGCGCCATGATGGCGAATGGCGAGCGCCCGATCAGGCGGGCGGCCTGCACGTATTCCTTGGACTTCTCGACCAGAGTCGCGCCCCGCACGACGCGCGCGAATTGCACCCAGTCCGACAGGCCGATGGCGAGGATCAGCACCCAGATCGCCATCTGGTCGCGGTATTCCGGCGGCGTGATCCCCTTTGCGATCCCGAAGATCAGCATCGCCACGAGGATCGCCGGGAAAGTCAGCTGCACATCGGCCACGCGCATGATGACGGTCTCGACCCAGCCACCCACATAGCCCGCGACGAGGCCCAGTGTGACACCCAGAACCAGCGCCAGCGCCACCGCCGCGAAACCCACGAAAAGCGAGATGCGCAGGCCATAGAGGATAGTGGAAAACACGTCCCGCCCCTGGTCGTCGGTGCCGAGCCAGAAGGTCTCGCCAGTGAACATGTTGGCCTCGCCCGGGCGCGTGAAGCCATTCATCAGGTTCAGCGTGCCGGGGCTGAACGGATCATGGGGCGCGATGAGCGGCGCGAAGACCGCCGACAGGATCAGGATCAGCGTCACGGCGGCGGAAACCATCGCAACCGGCGAGTGGCGGAACGCGTAACTTATGTCGCTTTCCCATGCCATGGCGATGCGGGAGCGCGCGCGCTCGGCCTGAACGGTGTTCGGCTGGTCGGTCATGCGCCCTTCCCGTCGGTGCGAAGCCGCGGATCGATCGCGACATAGAGGAGGTCCACGACAAGGTTGATGGCCACGAACATCACCGAGATCAGCATCAGGTACGCGGCCATCACCGGGATATCCACGAACTGGATCGCGTTGATGAACAAGAGCCCCACCCCCGGCCATTGGAACACCGTCTCGGTGATGATGGCAAACGCGATGATCGAGCCCAGCTGCAGACCCGTCACCGTGATCACCGGCACCAGCGTGTTCTTCAGCGCGTGGCGGAAATGGATCGCCCGATCCTTCAGCCCGCGGGCGCGCGCGAAGCGGATATAGTCCTGGCGCATGACCTCCAGCATCTCCGAGCGCACCAGCCGCATGATCAGCGTCATCTGGTAAAGCCCCAGCGTGATCGACGGCAGGATCAGCGCGACAAGCCCCGATTGCGTCAGGAATCCCGTGGACCACCAGCCGAGGTCCACCACCTCGCCGCGCCCGAAACTGGGCAGCCAGCGGAGTTCCACCGCGAAGACGTAGATCAGCAGGATGCCGATCAGGAAGGTCGGCAGCGACACGCCGATCAGGCTCAGCGTCATGATCGCGTTGGCGGCAAACCCGTCGCGGCGTATCGCGGTGAAGATGCCGAAGACGATCCCGAAGATCAGCGCGAAGGCCCCGGACACGGCCGCCAGTTCCAGCGTGGCCGGCAGGCGTTCGGCGATGATCTCGGCCACGGGCCGCCCCTGCCGGTAGGAGATGCCCAGATCCCCCTGCACCGCACGCACGAGGAAATCCCAGTACTGGATGAAGAACGGCTTGTTGAGCCCGAGGCTTTCCCTCAGCCGCTCGATGTCCTGCATCGTGCGCTCCTGCCCCAGCATCGTGTCGACCGGATCGCCCACGAAGCGGAACATGGCGAAGGCCACCAGCCCCACCACCAGCAGGACAAGCACCGACTGAAACACCCGTCTCAGGATATAGCTGAGCATGCGCCTGGCATCCCTTTTCGCATCCGACGGTGCTGCCCGGTCAGCGCGCCGCGGTCAAGCCTTCATCCCACCCGCCACGCCGCGCCGGCCGCGTCGCTCAAGCTCCAGTCGATTTCTGGTCCGGCCGGCACGATCCCGAGCGGATTGCGCAGCTCCGACGGCGAAAAATACCCCTGCTTGTAGATATCGAAGGCCACGGTACCCGCCACGCCGGGCCGATGGTAGATGGCCCGCGCATACGCCCACAGCCTCGGATAGTCCATCAGCCGCCGGATGTTGCACTTGAAGGCGTAGTGATAGGCGACGTCGAAGCGCGCCAGTGTCGGGAACAGGCGCAGGTCGGCTTCCGTATACCTCGCGCCGCACAGCCAGTCCCGGCCCGCCAGGTGCGCCTCGATCCCGTCGAGCGCGGCAAAGACCTCGCGCACCGCCGCGTCATAGGCTTCTTGCGTGCGTGCGAAGCCCGCCCGGTAGACGCCATTGTTGACCTGCGCGTAGATCCGCGCATTCCAGGCGTCGATCTCCTCGCGCAAATCGGGCGGCGCGAGGTCCGGCCCGTCAAACGCGTCGTTGAGCATCCGCACGATATCGGCGCTTTCGTTCGACACCGCCCGGTCGGCCACCTTGTCCCACAAAAGCGGCACGGTCACCGGCCCTGTGTAGGGCACCGCGTCCTGCGCATAAACTTCATGGAGCGCGGAAACCCCCTTCAACGGATCGGCATAGGGCCCCTCCGCGTCGAACACCCAGCCCTCCGGCGTGCGCCGGGGCCGGGCATAGGACACGCCGATCGCCGCCTCCAGCCCCTTCTCGACCCGCATCAGAAGCGCGCGATGCGCCCATGGGCAGTTCCACGCGGCATAGAGGTGATAGCGCCCCGCCTCGGCCGGAAAGCCGCTCGACCCGTCCCGCGTGATCCAATTGCGGATCGTGGTCTTCGACCGCCGGAATTCACCGCCCTCGACCGTGTCGGGACCCGGGTCCTCGGCCGAATAGGCGCCCGCGATCATCACACCCAAATCCCGATCCCCTTCATCTTTCCGGAAATACGCACCGCCGACAGGCGCGGCCGGGCGGGGGTCTGCAAGGCCCCGGCCCGGCCGGCCCCGTTCACTCCAGCTCCACCCAACGCAGGATGAAGAAATCGTCCGGCCGCTGGGTGACCGAGACGCCGTCCCGCACGCCCCAGAGCAGCGGCTGCACGTAAAGCGGCACATAGGCCATGTCATCCTGGATGATGGCAGCGGCCTCGTCCATGGCCGCCTGCCGCGCGACCGGGTCGATCTCCGACTGCATCACCGGCAGAAGCTCATCGATCCGCGGGTTCGAATAACCCCCGAAATTCCAGGTTCCCAGCCGGTCGCCGGACGTATGCACGAGGAAGCGGATCGGATGCTCGGCGTCGAAGGTGCCGGGCGACCAGCCCAGCAGGTACATGTCGAAATTGTCCTCGCGCAGCTGGGGCCAGTAGTTCGACACCGGCATCGCGTCGAGCGTCACGTCGAGGCCCACCTGCGCGAGCATGCCCACGATGGCCTGACAGACCGACTCGTCGTTGAGATAACGGTCGTTGGTGCAGGAGAAGTCGAAGGCGAACCCGTCGGGGTAACCGGCTTCGGCCAGCAGCGCGCGCGCCGCCTCGGGGTCGTAGGCGGGGCGCTCCCCGTTGGCGTCCGAATAGCCCGAGGTTCCCGCCGCCACCAGCTGCGCCGCGGGCTCGGCCGAGCCGCGCATGTTCGTCTGCAGGATCGCGGGCACGTTGACCGCATGGGCCACGGCCTGCCGGACGCGCAGATCGGCAAACGGGTTCTCGGCGCCGTTTCGCAGCGTCTCGTGGTCATGGGCGAAGCCCAGCATGATGACCCGGCTCTCGATCCCGCGGATGACGCGCGTGCCCTCGTTGGCGTCCACCCGCTCCGCATCCTGCACCGGCACCGGGTTGATCATGTCGACCTCGCCCGAGAGAAGTGCTGCGACGGCGGTGGCGGAGTTCTGGATCGGCGTGAAGATCGCTTCCGTGATCCCGTGATCCGCCTCGCCCCACCAGCCCTCGAACGGCACCAGCACCGTCTCGAGGTCAGGCTGCCGGCTCTCCAGCATGAAGGCCCCGGTCCCGTTCGCGTTCCGCATGGCGAAGTTCTCGGTGTCCCGCGACGGCAGTTCCGCCCCGTTGGCCTCGGCCCAGCCCGCATCCATCATCATCCAGTTGGCGATCGAGTCCGGGAAAAGCGGCTGCGGCGAGCTCGTGAGGATATCCACGGTGTGCTCGTCGACCACGACCACGTCGGACACCGGCGCGAACCAGCTGCGTACATCGGCCTCTTCCGAGGATGCACGCCGGTAGGAGAACAGCACGTCCTCTGCGTTGAACTCCGATCCGTCATGGAAGGTCACGCCCTCCCGCAGGGTAAAGCGCCAGCCCGCGCCGTCGCCGATGGGCTCCCATGCGGTGGCCAGCGAAGGCTCGATCGCCATGTCGCGGCCCCGCCGCACGAGCCCCTCGTAAACATTGTTGAGAAACCCCAGCACCGGGGTCGAGTTGACCGCATGGGGGTCCATCGTCTGCGGATCGGTCGTCCCGGCCCAGCGAAAGGTCTCGGCGGCGGCCGGCAGCGCCAGCAGCGCGGCGGTCGAGGTGAAGAGCAGGAAGCGGGTCATGAGATATCCTTTCGGTTCCGGCGAACGCGGGCGGACCTGCGCCGCGCGATTTGCCGCAGGCTGACGCATAAGCGGTGCCGTGGCCAGAACCGGACCCCTCACTTGCCCGTGATGGTTCTCAATCAGGAACAGGCCGACCATGAGAAAGGGGCCGGACGGTCTGTCCGTCCGGCCCCCGCCTGTCATTCCGGAACGATGTCAGTCGGCTTCGAAATACTTGAACTTCACCTGGTCGTCGGCATCCACCACGGTCGACCAGTCATCCGAGATGCCCCAGTTGAGCACCTGATGGTGGATCGGCAGGTAGATCCGCGCCTCCTCGGCCATGGCCCAGAGCTCGGCGACCGCGGCGTCGCGGACGTCCAGATCGGTTTCCGACGACAGTCCCACGATCATCTCATCCATCTCGGGGTCCGAGAAGCCGGTGCCGTTCCACGACCCGCGACCCTCGGTCCGGGTGTGGTAGAGGAAGTTGAAGACGTATTCGCTGTCATAGGTCGGAACGCCCCAGCCCAGAAGGTAGAAATCCGTCTCGCCATTGGCGATCAGCGGGAAGTGCTGCGCGCGCGGCAGGGCCGAGAGGTTCACCGTGATCCCGATCTGCGCGAACATGCCCACGGCGGCCTGGCAGATCGCCTCGTCGTTGATGTAGCGGTCGTTGGGGCAGTCGAGCTGCACCTCGAACCCGTCTCCGTAGCCCGCTTCCTCCATCAGGGCGTTGGCCGCCTCGATGTCGTAGGCGGGATATTCCTCCAGCTCCTCGGTCCAGCCCGCCACCGGCGGCGGCAGCATGGCGCCTGTCGGATCGGACTGGCCGCGCATCACGACCTGCTGGATCGCGTCGCGATTGATCGCGATGTTCATCGCCTCGCGCACGCGCACATCGGCGAAGGGGTTCGCGCCCTCCACGTTGTCGTTCCCGAGGTCCTCGGCGCCCACGTTCAGCCCGAAGAAGATGTTGCGGTTCTGCGGCGCGGTCGCCAGACCCATGCCATCGGCCTCCTCGACCCGCGCGAGGTCCTGCACCGGCACGTCCTGGATGAAATCGACCTCGCCGGTCAGAAGTGCGGCGACCCGGGTCGCGGGGTTCTGGATCGGCGTGAACACGATCTCGGTGACCGCCAGCGGGAACTCGCCCACGCCCCAGTAATCGGAGTTCGCCGTCAGCACCGTGCGCACATCCGCCTCGCGGCTCGTCAGCACGTAGGGCCCCGTGCCGTTGGTGTTGCGCGCCGAGAACGTGTCCTCGCCGGCGGCGTAGTCCTGCACGGCCTCGGCGCCATTGGCCATCGCCCAGCCCTCGTCCATCATCATGATGTTGGTCAGGTTGTTGGGCAGCAGCGGGTTGGGTCCGTCGGTGACGATCTCGACCGTGTAGGGGCCGGCGGCGCGCACTTCGCTGACCGAGGACAGAAGTTCCTTGAAGTTCGAGGTCTCGCTCATCGCGCGGTTGAGCGAGAACACCACGTCGGCGCTGTCGAATTCTTCGCCGCCGTGGAAGGTGACGCCCTCGCGGAGCGTGAAGACCCAGACGTTGCCATCGTCGGCCGACGGCGCCCAGGACGTGGCGAGTGCGGGCTCCATCTCACCTTCCATGTTGCGGATGATGAGCGGCTCGTAGATCTGGTGCATCAGGGTCGTGGTCGGCCCCTCGTTCTGGGAATGCGGGTCGAGCGTGAGCGCCTCGGCCGCGCGTGCCCAGCGCAGCGTCTCGGCGGAAACGGCCGAGGCCGTCAGCGCGGTCGTGGCCAGCAGCGCCGCACCGAAGGCGGCATAACGGGTATTCATGAAAAGGCTCCCTGTCGTGATTTTTTTCCTCGGGCGAGTATGGCCGGGATTGGCCGCTTGTCCAGCCGGCCCGCAAGGACTTTCCGCGTCAAGGTGAGGCGAAAGCGCCGAGGTTCCTCCCCGAGAAGGTCCGCAGGGGGGATGCAATCCGTCGCTGCCTCGAATACATGCACTGTGCAAACGACGCCGCATGCCGGAGACATCGAATTGACCGCGACCGCGACCGCCGGGGACTGGATCGACCGCTTCAAGGGGCTCAAACAGCTCGAGCCCGGTATCCGCGCCATCCTGACGGGCCGGTCGCAGGTGATCCGCATGCCCGCAGGCACGGTGATCTTCGGCCCCGGCAAGTCGCCCGAGAACATGCTGCTGCTGCTCGAGGGGACGGTGCGCGTCCAGCAGTTGGCCGAGAACGGCCGCGAGGTGGTGCTCTACCGGGTCACGGCGGGCGAAAGCTGCGTGATGACCACCGCCTGCATGCTGGCCTACGAGGATTATTCCGCCGAGGGCGTGGCGGAGACCGATATCGTCGCGGCCGCCGTTCCGCGCGCCGTCTTCGACGAACTCATCTCGACGTCGAAGGACTTCCGCACCTTCGTCTTCACGGCCTATTCGCGGCGCATAACCGACCTTTTTCACGTGATCGAGGATATCGCCTTCCGGCGCATGGACATCCGGCTCGCCCAGAAGATCGCGGAGCGCGCCGAGGATGGCACGGTCCGCGCCACCCACGCGCAGCTTGCCGCCGAACTGGGCACGGCGCGCGAGGTGATCTCCCGGCAACTGGCGGAGTTTCAGCGCCGCGGCTGGGTCGATCTGGGTCGCGGAACGGTCACCCTTCTTGACGCCAACGCGCTGGAGCGTCTGGCCGAAAGCTGAGGCGCGGGCGTATTCCGACACGGAAAAGAATAGCGAAATGCGCTTTTCCATGGGCAGAACTCGAGTTTCACCCCCTCGAAAACCGAAGCTTTTCAGCCTTTGCGAGCCGTCTTTCGGCTTGTGTGACTAGATCACTGATAGGCGGGGAGAGAATCGGTAGACATCATCCCACGAACAGGCAGCGGTCACGTCGCTTGACCGTGGAAACCGGAAACGGGCGGGCGACCGCCAGGAGAATACCAGATGTACGAAACTGCTTTCACACCATGGGCCTCGCTGGGCGGCGGCGTGCTGATCGGCCTCGCGGCCGTGCTGCTGATGCTGGTCCTCGGCCGCGTCATGGGCGCGACGGGCATCCTCGCCGGGGTCTTCGCCCCGGCCTCGACCTATGACTTCAGCTGGCGCGCGGCGCTTCTGCTGGGCATGATCACGGGTCCGGCGGTCTACTGGCTCGCCACAGGCGCGATGCCCGAGGTGATCGTGCCGGCCTCGACGCCGATGCTGATCCTCGGCGGCCTCATCGTCGGCGTCGGCGTCACCTACGGCTCGGGCTGCACCTCGGGTCACGGCGTCTGCGGCATGGCGCGGCTTTCGCCACGGTCGATCGCCGCCACGCTGACCTTCATGGCAACCACCGCGGTGACCGTCTACGTCGTCCGCCACGTGATCGGAGGCTGATCCCATGCGTTTCGTCCTGATCTACCTCATCGGCGTGGTCTTCGGCACCGGCATCGTGCTTTCGGGCATGGCCAACCCGGCCAAGGTCATCAACTTCTTCGACGTCGCCGGCAGCTGGGACCCCTCGCTCGCCTTCGTCATGGGCGGTGCGCTCATCGTGACCGCGATCGGCTACCGCCTCGTCTTCGGCCGCAAGCGCCCGATCTTCGAAGGCCGGTTCAACCTGCCCACGGCGCGCAACCTCGATGCCCGCCTGCTTGGTGGCTCTGCCGTCTTCGGCGTCGGCTGGGGCATCTCGGGCTTCTGCCCCGGCGGCGCCCTGCCCGCACTGGGCACCGGCAAACCGGAGGTCTTCATCTTCGTCGCCGCCATGCTCGCCGGCATCTTCGGCGCCCGGTACCTGCAATCGCTGTCGCGGCCCAGCCCCAAGGCCACGACCTGACCCATTCGCCAAAGGAGAGAGACATGAACAGCTATCCCGTGAACATGAACATCCACCCCGAGGTCGAGCCCTTCTTCGACCCCGCCACCAACACGATCTCCTATGTCGTGAAGGATCCGAATTCCGACAGCTGCGCCGTCGTGGACAGCGTCATGGACATCGATTACGCCGCCGGCCGCATCAGCTACGAGAGCGCCGACAAGATCATCGAGTACGTGAAGGAGAAGGGGCTCAAGGTCGAATGGCTGATCGAGACCCACGTCCATGCCGACCACCTGTCGGGCGCGCCCTACATCCAGGAAAAGCTGGGCGGCAAGATCGGCATCGGCGAGAACATCATCACCGTGCAGGACACCTTCGGCAAGATCTTCAACGAAGGCACCGAGTTCCAGCGTGACGGCAGCCAGTTCGACGCCCTGTTCAAGGACGGCGACACCTACGAGATCGGCGGCATGCGCGCCTTCGCGATCTTCACGCCGGGCCACACGCCCGCCTGCATGACCCATGTCATGGGCGACGCGGCCTTCGTGGGCGACACGCTCTTCATGCCCGATGGTGGATCGGCGCGCGCCGACTTCCCGGGCGGGGACGCGGGCACGCTCTACGACTCGATCCAGAAGGTGCTCGACCTGCCCGACGACACGCGGCTCTTCATGTGCCACGACTACGGACCCAACGGCCGCGACATCAAGTGGGAGACCACCGTGGCCGAGGAGAAGGAGTTCAACATCCATGTCGGCGGCGGCAAGTCCAAGGAGGACTTCGTGAAGTTCCGGACCGAACGCGATGCGCAGCTCGACATGCCCAAGCTGATCATCCCCTCGCTGCAGGTGAACATGCGCGCGGGCGAGGTGCCGACCGACAAGGACGGGCGCCCGATGCTCAAGGTCCCGGTCAACGCACTGTGATTGCGATGGGCGCGGGGCGGTTCGCCTGCCCCGCGCCCCAATCGACGGCAAGACACATGAGGAGGCTCCGCCATGGACGCCCGCAGACTATCGGCTGACCTGTCGGTCAGTCCGCAGATCACCGCCGAGGATATCGAAACCCTTGCAGATCAGGGCTTCCGTTCGGTGGTCTGCAACCGCCCCGACGGAGAGGCCGGCGACCAGCCCGCCTTCTCCGAGATCGCGGCCGCGGCCGAGGCGACCGGGATCGAGACGCGCTATCTGCCGATCTTTCCCGGACAGCTCGACGACACCGACGCGGCCGCCTTCCGCCAGATGCTCAAGGACCTGCCCGCCCCCGTGCTGGCCTATTGCCGCAGCGGCACGCGGTCCGCGATGCTCTGGGCGCTGGCCGTGGCCGAGGCCAAGCCGCTGACGGATATCCTCGCCGCCACGCAGGCCGCGGGCTATGACGCAAGCGGTCTGATCCCGCGGCTCGCCACGCGGGCACCGGCGCCCGCCGGCGCGGCCCCGAATTGAAGACGCGCTGATCCGGGGCTGACACCGACCCGGTCGGAACCGCCCGGTCCGGCCCACATGACGCGGCCCGCATGGCCGACTTCCCCCGCGGGACCGCGCCCCCTTTTTCCGCCGGCCTTTCACCCGGCAACAAGCAAAGACGACCCGACATGCTCAACAGGCTGCGCTCCTACATTCCCATGCTCGACTGGGGCCGCGACTACAATCGCACGGCCTTCCAGAACGACATGATCGCGGCCGTGATCGTCACGATCATGCTGATCCCGCAATCGCTGGCCTATGCGCTGCTTGCGGGGCTGCCGCCCGAGGCGGGGCTCTACGCCTCGATCCTGCCGATCATCCTTTACGCGATCTTCGGCACCTCGCGCGCGCTTGCGGTGGGACCGGTGGCCGTGGTCTCGCTGATGACGGCGGCGGCGGTCGGCCAGGTGGCCGAACAGGGCACGGCGGGCTATGCCGTCGCGGCGCTGACGCTCGCGGTTCTCTCGGGGGGCATCCTGCTTGCCATGGGGCTCCTGAAGCTGGGCTTCCTCGCGAATTTCCTCAGCCACCCGGTGATCGCGGGCTTCATCACCGCATCGGGTGTCCTGATCGCCGTCAGCCAGCTCAAGCACATCCTCGGCGTCGAGGCGCATGGTCACAGCCTGCCCGAGATGCTCTCGACGCTGGTCGGGAACATCCCGGACGTGAACCCGATAACGCTGGTGATCGGCGTGACCGCGACGGGATTCCTGTTCTGGGTCCGCAAGGGGCTGAAGCCCTTCCTGATCGCGCGCGGGATGAAGCCCAGGGCCGCCGACATCACGCAGAAGGCAGGCCCGGTGGCCGCCGTCGTCGTCACGACGCTCGCCGTCTGGGGCCTCGACCTCGCGGGTCGCGGCGTGGCCATCGTGGGCGAGGTTCCGCAGTCCCTGCCGCCGTTCACCATGCCTGGCCTGTCGCTCGACCTCGTCTCGGCGCTGTTCATCCCGGCGCTGCTGATCTCGATCATCGGCTTCGTGGAATCGATTTCCGTCGCGCAGACGCTTGCGGCCAAGAAACGCCAGCGCATCGACCCCGACCAGGAACTGATCGGTCTGGGGGCGGCCAATATCGGCGCAGGCTTCACCGGCGGCTACCCGGTGACGGGCGGCTTCGCGCGGTCGGTGGTGAATTTCGACGCGGGCGCCGAGACGCCGGCCGCGGGCGCCTTCACCGCGATGGGTCTCGCCGTCGCCGCGCTGGCGCTGACGCCGCTCATCTTCTTCCTGCCCAAGGCCACGCTTGCCGCCACGATCATCGTGGCAGTCCTCAGTCTCGTGGATTTCTCGATCCTGACCAGGACATGGACCTACGCCAAGGCCGATTTCGTGGCCGTGGCCGCGACGATCCTGCTGACCCTCGGCCTCGGCGTCGAGGCGGGCGTGTCGGCGGGCGTGATCCTGTCGATCGGCCTGCACCTCTACAAGACGTCAAAGCCCCATGTGGCCGAGGTGGGCCTTGTCCCCGGCACCCAGCATTTCCGCAACATCCTGCGCCACAAGGTCGAGACACACCCCGAGGTCGTGACCCTCAGGATCGACGAGTCGCTCTATTTCGCCAATGCCCGCTTTCTCGAGGACCTGGTGCAGGACAGGGTGACTGCGGACAGCCCGGTGAAACACGTCGTTCTGATGTGCTCGGCCGTCAACGAGATCGACATGTCCGCGCTCGAAAGCCTCGAGGCGGTGAACGAACGGCTCCGGAGCATGGACGTGAAACTGCACATGTCCGAGGTGAAGGGTCCCGTGACCGACCGGCTGAAACGGTCGCATTTCCTCGACGAGCTGACGGGTGAGGTCTTCCTCAGCCAGTACGATGCATGGCGCGCGCTTACGGGCGCGAAACCCGATCCGGCCCTGCGCGCGGCGCAGTGACGCCGGGGAACATTTTCCAACGGAAAATGGGCCAGATTTTTCTCAAAAATCTGCGCCCTGCCCCGCGCCGATCAGCCTCAGCGTCACGATCTCGTATGGCGTCAGGTCGAGCGCCAGGCGCCCGTCGTCGACCGGAAGCGGCGTGCCCCCGTCCTCCAGCAGACCCACACGTTCGACCGCCACGATATCGGGCGCCAGTTCGATCTCGACCGCGCCGCGCGTGTTGTGCGCCTCGTAAAGCCGCAGGATCACGCCGCGCCCGTCCTGCGCGGGCTTGACCGTCTCGATCACCGCGCGCTGGCTCAGGCACCGGGCGATCGGCCCGAGCCGCGCGGCGCTTCCCGCCTCCGGTCCACGCGCGATCAGCCGCGGCGGGTCGTTCAGCGCCGCCGCCGCCGCCCGCACCATTACGCGTGTGTCGCCCTCATGCGGCAGGAGCGCATAGGTGAAGCGGTGGTGCCCCTGATCGGCACCGCTGTCGGGCATCGTCGCCGACTTGATCAGCGACAGGCGCAAGACATCGCCGCGCACGTCATAGCCGTATTTGCAGTCGTTCAGCAGCGCGACGCCGTAATTGCCCTCGCTGAGATCGGCCCATTTCTGCGCGGGCACCTCGAACTGGGCCGCGTCCCAGCTGGTGTTGCGGTGGGTCGGGCGGTCGATCTGCCCCCACTGGATGTCGAAATCCGCGCGGGCGGCGCGGATATCCACCGGGAAGGCGGCCTTGAGCAGAAGATGCTGTTCGTGCCAGTCGACCTCCGTGTCGAAATCCAGCCGCATCGAGGCGCGGTGCAATACCACGCGCTGCGTCAGCCGGCTCCGGCGAAAGGCGCGTTCGATCTCGACCACGGCGCGCAATGGGCCGGTCTCCACGATCTCGATCCGCGTCAGCCCGCCCACGACCTCGCCGCGATCCTCGAAGAAGATGTCGATGTCCCAGGCATCCCAGCTGACAGGGCGATCCTCGAACAGTTCCAGCTTGTTGCCCATCTGACCGGGCTTCAGCACCTCGCGGCCCGCGCCCTTGTCGTGGATCGAGGTCAGCATGCCATGGGGGCCGATCACCACGCGCAGCGCCTCGTTTTCCAGCACGGCGCCGCCATTGACCGAGGGCGCGGCGCTGACACCCGCGTCGGCTCCGGCCCATTCGGCCGCAGGCTCCAGCGCGCGGGCCGACAGCGGCGCGCCCTCGGGCAGTTCGACGAGAATACCGACCGCGACCTCCTGCGCCGGCAGGGCCTCCGCACCGCCGCGCTCGCGCATGGGCTCGGTCCCGGCGGGCAGGGTGACGTAGCGCACGCCCGGCAGCTGCGCGCCGTCGAGTACCAGCCACGCCGCGCCGTCGGGCAGGAGCGCCCTACCCGCGGCCTCCAGCGCCGCGCCGGCGATCTCGTCGATCCGCGCGAAATCCTTGCGCGCGTCCTCGAAGACCTCGCCGATCGAGGTGCCGGTCAGGATGTCGTGGAACTGGTTCAGGCACAAAAGCCGCCATGCCTCGGTCAGCGTCTCGGCCGACCTGCCCCCCAGCGCCGCGAGTGCCTGCGCCAGCTCCGCGTCATGAAGCAGGACTTCTGCCTTGCGGTTGGCGCGCTTGATCCAGCCCTGGCTGGTCAGGACGCCGCGATGCCCTTCTAGGTAGAACTCCCCCTGCCAGACGGGCAGGCCCTGCGCCTTTTGCTCCAGCGCTTCGAAATAGGCGCGCACGGTCGAGGGCACCACCTGCGGCGCGCCGGGCATGGCGCGATAGGCGCCGGCCTTGCGGATCAGCTCGTCGGTCGGTCCGCCACCGCCATCGCCGTAGCCGTAGCAGATCAGAAGCTCGTGCACCCGGTCCTTCACGGTGTTGCGCGTCCATGTGCCCACCACTTCCTCCGCCGTCAGGTCGGACTTGTAGTTGGTCGGAAACGGCAGGTGCTGGACGTCGCGCGGGGTGGTCAGGAACTGCGCCAGCACCCGGGAGCCGTCGATCCCTTCCCACCATGTCGTGGAGGCGGGCATCTGGTTGTACTGGTTCCAGTTCACCTTGTTGGTGACGAACCACTTGAGGCCCGCCTGTTTCATCAGCTGCGGCAGGCAGCCGGGAAAACCGAACGTGTCGGGCAGCCACAGGCAGGGCGTCTCGACCCCCTCCCCGAAGCGGCTGTCGCAATAGTCGCGCGCCAGCTGGATCTGGCGCACCAGCGCCTCGGGCCCCGGCATGTTGGCGTCGGGTTCCACCCACATGCCGCCGAGGATCTCCCAGCGCCCCTGCGCCACGCGGGCGCGGATACCCTCGAAGATTTCGGGATAATCCTCCTCGGTGAAGGCGTAGAGCTGCGGCTGGGAATGGGAAAACCGGAACTCAGGGTGCCGGTCCATGAGCCTGAGCACGTTGGAATAGGTCCGCGCGTTCTTCTGCCGGATCTGCGCCACGGGCCAGAGATAGGCCACGTCCATATGCGCATGCCCCACCGCGTGCAGCCTGATGTCGAGCGGCGGGCCCGCGCGGCCCAGCCCCTCGGTCAGGCGCGCCGTGGCCTCGGTCACGCTGGCGCGGAAGGCCTCGCCCATCGGATCGCGGGTGTCGAGCGCGAGGAACGCCGCGTCCAGCGCCGAGAGCAGCCCGTGTTTCTCGGGGCGGTCGTCGTGCAGTTCCGCCGACAGTTCCAGCGCCGTGCCCGCCAGCGTGAGGAACCCCTGCAGCGCCCGGTCGATATCGATCACCGCGCATTCGCGCATGAAAAGCCGCGACCGGTCGCCGGGATCGGGCGGCCAGTCGGTCAGCCCGGTCCAGCCGTGCAGCAGCAGGTCATGGGGCCGACCGTCCGCAAGCGCGGTGTCGAGGTCGATGGTGTGGTGATAGCGGTCGGCCGAGGCCACCGCGCACCCGTCGATGTAAAGCAGCGCCTCGGGATGGGTGAAGATATCGCCCGCCGTGCCCAGCGGCAGGTGCAGCGCCGGGTTGCGCCAGCCGCGCGGCACGGTGAAGCGCGAGCGCAGCACGAAATGCAGGTTCTGCTCACCCCAGTAGCTGTCCCAGTCCAGCAACGGCCCCTGCGCCTCGCAGGCCCGGATCGACAGGTCCGGCGTGGCGGTGGCATCTGGCAGAACCTCCATGCGGAACCGGTCCACGGGGACGCGCGCGCAGGCCACCTGTCCCGAGATCAGGCGCAGGCGCTGCGCCACCTTCTCGGCTGTCAGGCGCAATCTGTGGCTCATGGCTCAGCCCTGCCGCAAGGTGAAACCGGGGATGTCCCCGCGATAGACGGTCCGGGGCGTTCCGCCGATGCGCGCGAGCTCATCGAGCGCCGCGCGCGCGTCGTCCGCCGAGCCCCAGTCCCGGCCCACCTCGGGCCATGGGATCGAGTCGATAAGAAGCCGCGTATAGGTATGCTGCGGGTCGCCGATCACGTCCTTGGGCGGCCCCGCCTCCACCACGTGACCCTTGTAGAGAACCATCACGTAATCGCTCACGTGGTAGGCCGTGGCGAGGTCATGGGTGATGTAGATGATCGAGATGCCGTGCCGGTCCTTCAGGTCGTGGATGTTCTTCAGGATCGAGGACCTGAGCGAGGCATCGACCATCGACACCGGCTCGTCCGCGATCAGGAGGTTCGGGCTGAGCATCAGCGCGCGCGCCACGATCAGGCGCTGACGCTGCCCGCCGGACAACTGGTGGGGGTAGCGGCTCAGCACCAGCGACGGGTCGAGGCCCACGGCGCGGCACGCCTCCTCCATGGCATGGCGCACGTGATCCTCGCTTTGGGCGAGGCCGAAGCGTTTGAAGGGGAATTTCAGCGCGTGATCGACCCGGTAGAACGGGTTGAAACAGGCGTAGGGGTCCTGGAACACCGCCTGCACCTGCTTGCGGAAGGTCAGCTGATCCGCCTTGCCGATGCGGTTGATGTCCTGGCCCTTGAACAGGACCTCGCCGGTCGAGGGCGGGCTGAAGCCCAGCATCAGGCTGCCCATGGTGGACTTGCCCGAACCCGACTGCCCGACGATCGAGATGATCTTGGGCACCGCCCCGTCGAGCGTGAAGCTCATGGGATGGAGCGCCGTGACCGCGCCATATGTCTTGCCCACGCCCCTGAGTTCCAGAAGCGGCGTGCCGTCCTGCGTGGTGAAGCCCTTCGGCACCTCGGCCGGCGTGGGATCGAGAAAGCTTTCGCCGCCCACCAGCGGGACGGAGGAGATCAGCTCCTTCGTGTAGGGGTGCTGCGGATTTTCGAGGATCTGCCGGACCGGCCCGAACTCCACCAGCTCGCCCAGCCTCAGCACCGCGAGGTCGTCGACCGACTGCGCCATCAACCCCATGTCATGCCCGATCAGGATCAGGCCCGCGCCGATCCGCGCCTGTACCTCGCGAAGCGTCTGCATGACGTGGCGCTGGGTGATGACGTCGAGCGCCGAGGTCGGTTCATCGGCAATGATCAGGTCGGGCTGCAGGCACACGCCGATGGCGATGCAGACCCGCTGCTTCATGCCGCCCGACAATTCGTGCGGATAGAGCCGGCCGACGATCTTCGGGTCCAGCCCCACGCCTTCCAGCACGGCATCGGACCGGCGCTGAAGCTCGGCCTGGGTCACGCCCGCCTCATGGGCGAGAATGCCGTCCCAGATCTGGGTCTCGACCCGCATCACCGGGTTCAACGAGTTCATCGCGCCTTGCGGAATGTAGCTGATCTTGCGCAGGCGGACGCGGCGCATCTCCTCCTCCGACAAGGACAGGATGTCGGTGTCGCCCAGCGCGTTGAGGTGGATCTCGCCCTCCGAGACAAAGCCCGGCGCGGCCAGCATGCGCATGGCCGCAAGCGCGGTCGTTGTCTTGCCCGACCCGCTTTCGCCGATGAAGCCGATGCGCCGGCCCTGCGGCACCGAAAGCGAGACGTCGGAGACGGCATGCACGACGCCCTTGGACGTCGGGAAGTCGATGGAGATGTTCCGGATATCGAGGACGGTCATCTCACAACCTCCGCAGCCGTGGGTTCGACACCTCATCGAGCCCCAGGTTGATCAGCAAAAGCCCGATGAACATCACCGCCAGCAGCAGAGTGGGGATGCCCCACCACCACCAGAGGTTCTGGATCAGCGCGCCCGAGTTGATCGCGTCGTAGATCACCCGGCCCAGCGTCGGGATTCGCTGCGGCCCGAGGCCCAGCACCTCGAGCCCCACCGCCGTCACGATGGAGGTCGTCACGTTCGCGATGAAGGAACCGAAGAGATAGGGCACCAGGTTCGGCATCATCTCGCGGAACATGATGTGCCCGGTCGAGGCCCCCGACAGCCGCGCCATCTGGACATAACCGGCCTCCCGCATGGACAGGACCTGCGCCCGGATCAGCCGCGTGGGCGACTGCCAGACGAAGGCCGCGATCAGGAGCGCCATGAGCGTCAGGCTGATATCGCCATAAGCCGCCTGGAACACCACGAGGATCAGGAGCGGCGGAATGGTGATCATCACGTCCGACAAGACGCGGATCACGTCGTCGGTGCGCCCGCCCACGAAGCCCGCCGTGAAGCCAAGAAAGATACCTGTGGACATCCCGATGAGCGACGCGAGGACGCCGACGTAAAGCGAATTGGGCGCGCCCACGATCAGCAGCGCAAGCAGGTCCTTGCCCGAGACATCGGTGCCCAGCGGATGGGCCCATGACCCGATCTGCCCGCGGATGTTTTCCACGCCGACCGGCGCTTGTCGCGGCATGCCCGATCCGGTGAAGACAAGATCGGTGTCCCAGAAGAGTCGCCCGAGAATACCCAGCGCCACGATCGACAGAAGCAGCCCCGCGCCCCAGATCAGCTTGGGGTTGCGCCACGGGTTGTCGAAACGCTTCATGCGCCGGACCTGCCGCGCGGTCAGCTCCGGAGGCGGCGCGCCCGGCGGGCGCGTGGCGCCGGGATGGACCTTGTCGCCAAGGTTCTGCTCGACCATGGCTCAGTCCCTCCCGTGGCGGATGCGCGGATCGATCAGCGGATAGACCAGATCGACCAGAAAGACGGCGATGGCGGTCATCAGGATGATGACGAAGCTCACCCCCTGGATGACCGGAAAATCCTGGTCGAGGATCGCGTCGTAAAGCAGCTTTCCCATGCCGGGATAGGCGAAGATGCGCTCCACCAGCACCTGCCCCGCGACAAGCCCGCCAATCTGCAGCGCAAACGCCGTGACCTGCGGCAGGATCGCGTTGCGGATCATGTAGCGGTAAAGGATGTAGCGCGGCCTGAGCCCCTTGGCCTTGGCGAGAACCGAGTAATCCTCGCCCTGCACGGTGATCATCAGCCCCCGCATGCCCAGCGCCCAGAAGCCGAAGGTCACCAGCACGATGGACATGGCCGGCAGGAACCCGTGATGGAGCACCGAGCCGATGAACCCCGTATCCCACCCCGGCTCCACGTTCAGCCCGTAGGCGCCCGTCAGCGGGAACCACCCCAACTGGCTGGAGAAGACATACATCAGCATTAGGCCCGAAAGGAGCGGCGGGATCGCGGTCATCACCATGGCCGAGGGTATCGCCACCTTCCACAGGCGCGGCGTGTTCTCCCACACCATCAGCGCGCCCAGCAGGTTGCCGATGATGAAGGTGATGATCAGAGAGATCAGCATCAGACCCAGCGTCCAGGGCAGGGCCTGGCCGATCAGACGGGCCACAGGTGTCGGGAAAGACGCGGTCGACAGCCCGAAATCGAGGGTGAGGGTGTTCTTGATATAAAGGAAATACTGCACGATGAGCGGCTGATCGAGCCCGAAGCTCTCGCGCAGCTGCGTCAGGATCGCGCCGGAATTCTCGATGGAGCCCCCGCCCGCGGCCATCCGGCCCAGCATGACATCGACCGGGTCGATGGGGCTGAGCCGGGGGATGATCCAGATCAGCGTCGCGGCGATGAACACCGTCAGGAACAGCGTCAAGAGCCTGTTGATCATGTAGGATGCGGGTATGCGTCCCATCGGCTGCCCTCCCTTGGCCGCTGGTTTGAATGCGCCCGCCGGACCGACCGATCGCGGCCCGGCGGGGTCGATTTTCGCACGAGAACCGTGAGTAGAACCTACCGTTTTCCGCCCTTCTTACTCGGCGCGCTCGAGGTTATGGATGATCTGGTGCCCCGAATTCCAGTGAAAGAAGGGGTGGTTGTAGTAGTTGTCGTTCGACGGCCAGCCCTCCCAGTAGGTCGTGTTGAAGGGATGCAGCTTGAAGGCCTGCACGAGCGGAATGAAGGGCATTTCCGCGTCGAGATACTGGTAGGCCTCTGCGACCATCTGAGGGATCATCGGATCGCCCAGCGGCATCGAGGACATCTCGTTCACGATGGCCGAATAGGCCTCCGCCGCAGCCGTGTCCCAGCGCGCGGTGTTGTTGAACCCGGGCGAGCGTTCGCCCACCGGCACCACGTCCGCGACCGTATAGCGGCCCATCGACGCCCAGGGCTCGTTGACCGACCCGCAGCTGAGCCACGAATAGGTCATCTCGTAGCCGCCGAAAGGCAGGACCTCGCCCCAGAAGACGGAGTTCTCGACCGGCACGGACCGCGCGTCGATGCCGGCGCGCTGAAGCTGTTCCACCACCATGTCGATGGTGCGCGTGTATTCGGTGGAGGCGGAGTTCACGTGGATCTCGACCGCCAGCGTCTCGCCGTCCTTGGTGTAGTGGTCGCCGTCGCGCACCCAGCCCTCGGCCTCGATCAGCGCCTGACCGGCCTCGACGTCCGCCGTGGCCGGCAGGCCGTGGCCCGCCTCGACCACCGCGTCGATGAAGGGCGCCATGGAACCGTATTCCGGGAACATCGTGCGCGAGGGCGTGGTGGCGCCTTCGGCGGCGATGTTCACGATCTGCGTCCGGTCGATGATATGGGCAACCGCCCGGCGCATGTTGGCATTGTCCCATGGCGCAACGGTCGTGTTGATCTCGAGCTGCCGCGCGCAGGGGTCGGCCACGGCATAGGGGTAGTCGGCATACCAGGCGATGGTGTCGGGATTCTGGGCCCGGATCGCCTCGAACGTGCCGACGGAGAGGTTCTGGCCCGCATCCAACTGGTTGTTGGCCAGAAGCTGCGCCCGGCTTTCCTCGCCTCCCGATTCAAGGAACACGACACGCAGCGGCTCGGGCATGTCCATGAAGCCCGTCTCGGCGCCCCACCAGCTGTCGCGGCGGTCCCAGATCGCACGGTTGGACGCGGCCGAGGTGAATTCGTAGGGCCCCGTGCCAATGGGCGGGTTGAAGGTGAAGGTCGCCGGGTTCTCCGCGGCCGACCAGATGTGTTCCGGCATGATCAGGAAGGAGCCGAAGATCCGCACGCCGAAATTCTCGACCATGAAGCGCGGGTCAGGCGCGTTCAGGGTGAAGCGGACCGTCAGGTCGTCGATCTTCTCGACGCTTGCGACCTGGCCGCGGATCGTGGCGACCTCGCGGGCGTTCAGCTCCTCGTTGTCCATTGCCATCTGCGTGGTGAAAACGACGTCATCGGCGTCGAAAGCTTCGCCGTCGGACCACGTCACGCCCTCGCGCAACGTCACGGTAAACTCGGTGGAGTCCGCATTGGCCTCGAAACCCGTGGCAAGCCAAGGGTCCAGCTCGCCGGTGCCGTAGTTGAGGATGAAAAGCGGCTCCCACATGGTCTGATGCGCGCCATGCATGCGCCGGATGCCGGTGCCGTCGGTCATCCAGTTGAAGTTCTCGGGATCGCGGATGGTGCGGTCGAGATCGAAGATCACCGTGTCCTCGCGCGGCACGTCCTGCGCGCCCGAGGCCCCGGTCAGGGCAAGCGTCACCGCCGCAGTGGTCATCAGCACCTGTGTCATGCGTGTCATTGTGGATAGTCCTCCCTGGATGTCTGTTCTGTCGTTGTCACTGGCCACGGCGTGCCGCCGCCCGTCATTGCCCCGCCCCCAACCGGAGGCGCGGGAAAGGTCATCTCACGTAGTCCAGCACCAGCACGCGCGGCCCCTCGTCGGGGATGTCGTCGCGTGTCAGCGTGACCGTGTGGTGCGAGGCGAAATCGGTATCCTCGTCCTTGAAATGGGACAGGAAACTCTCGATCCACATCGTGTTGCGGGGCTTGTAGGTCAGCGTGCGGAAATGCATCGGGATGACCAGTTTCGGCCGCACCCGGTGGATCATCTTCATCAGGTCCGGCAGCTCGATGGTCAGGTAGCCGCCCGCCAGCGCCAGCAGGATATCGACATCCTCGAAGAACGCGATCTGCGCGTCGGTCAGCGGATTGCCCACATCCCCCATATGCGCGACCGTCAGGCCGTCCATCTCCCAGCGGTACATGCCGTTCTGGCCGGGCACGGCGTGTTCGGGATGGTGGTCCCATTCCGCCGCCTCGATGGCGCGGATGGTGAAGCCCTGCGCCCGTGCCGCGCCGCCCGCCTGCGCCACTTCCAGCGCGTTGACCACCTCGGGCGTGCCCGGGATCAGGTCGGCGCGGCAATGGGCGTCGTCGTCATCGGACGAGATGATGACGAGGTCCGCCGTCTCGGTAATCGGGGCATAGCCCACACCCTCGGGCGTATAGGGATCGGTGATGACCGACCGCCCCGCGCTGTCGGTCAGCCTGAACGCCGCGTGGCCCAGCCATGTGATCTGCATCCGCGTCCCTCCCCCGCCGCGACGTCAGTTGTTGCCCACGACATGGGGCGAGCGTGTCGCCAGAATGTCGTCGTTGTCCGGGCGCGGATGATGGCGCCAGTGCCGCGAGGGGTCGCCGCCGCGCGCGATGATCGCCTCCACGCCGCGGGCCCAATCCGGGTCGGTGATGCGCACCTCGGGCGGGCAGTAACGCAGCGTCAGGCCGCAGCGCCGGCGGGCCGAGCGGTTCGGCCCCGAGCCATGGACCAGCATGTCGGCATGAAGCGAGATCTGCCCGGCCTTCAGCGCGTTGACGAAGGGATCTCCGTAGCTTTCGGCGTCGGCGATCCCCTTGTGAAAGACCGACGCCTCGCCCATCGCCGAGGTCGCGATCGCGCCCTTGCCATGGGTGCCGGGGATGAAGCGCATGGCCGCGTTTTCCGCGTCCGCGTCGTCGATGGCGAGCCAGACGGTCACCGTCCGCGCGGGGGTGAGCTTCCAGAAACTCGCGTCCTGATGCCACGGCACCTCGCGCGTGTCCCCGGGTTTCTTCGACAGGATCGCACTGGCCCAGCACACGATGTCGGGGCCGACGATATCTTCCACATGGTCGAGTATGCGCGGGTCAGTCGCGATGTCCCAGATGCCCGCCATGCGCGCCTGATAGCAGTTGATCCCGTAATCGCCCGCCTCGCCGAGGTCGGCCATCAGCCGGTCGAAATAGGCGCGGATGCGGGCGATCTCCTGCACCCCGAACACGTCGAAGGGCTGCACGAAACCCCTCTCGTTGAAATGGGCGATCTGGTCGGCGCGCAGCCGCTTTCCGTCACGTTCGGGCGCGGGCCGGAACCCGAGGTCGATATCCTGAACGGTCATGTCCTGTCCTCCGCTCGGGCCAGACTAGCCCCGGAAACCGCGGCCGCGGAGACCCGGCCTTGACTAATAATTGTACTTGATTGATCTTTTGCATTCGTATGCTGCGCCTGCGAAAAGGCTGAAACCAGTGCGATTGCCGCAAAAGATATTCAGGATTGACACATATATCTCGCCGGACGAGGCCTATCATTTCACCCGCAAGGAAATCCCGCTCGACCCGCCCCTGATCGAACACAGCCATGATTTCTTCGAGCTTTTGATGGTCGAACAGGGCGCGGTGCATCACTGGATCAACGGGCTCGAGGAACGGCTGGAGGCGGGCACGCTGGTGTTCCTGCGCCCCTCGGACCGGCACGCGCTGCAATCGGTGCCGGGGGCGACGGCGCGCATCCTGAACGTGATGTTCCGCGCCGACACCGCCGCACATCTGGTCGAGCGCTACGGGCGGGATCTGGGCGGGCGATTCTTCTGGTCCGAGCGCGCGCTGCCGATGACGCTCCACCTCGAGGGGCCGCAGCGCGAAAGGGCCGTCAACGCCATGCTCACGCTCGACACCGCCCACCGAAGCCTTGCGAGGATCGAGCATTTCCTGCTGTCGGTCATGACCCACGTGCTGGACACCGGCGCCATCGTCGAGGATCGCGCCCCCGCATGGCTGATCCGCGCCTGCCGCGCAGCCCGCGAGCCGCGCGTGTTCCGGCAGGGCGCGGAGGGGTTTCTGGCCGTCGCCGGCCGGAGCCAGGAACATGTCTGCCGCCAGACACGCAGGCATCTCGGCCTCAGCCCCACGCAATACGTCAACCGCATCCGCATCCAGCACGCCGCGATGCTGCTGGCCGGCACGGACCGGGACATTGCCGGGGTCGCCCGCGACTGCGGCTTCGAGAACCTAAGCTATTTCCACCGGCTGTTTCGCCACCAGTACGGCAGCACGCCGCGCGGCTACCGTCTGCGTCATGTCCGCAGGGGCCGGTCCGAGGCGTGAGGCGCGGGCGCTTGCGCAGGCGCGCATTGACCGCCACGCTGCGCGAAACGGACGGGGAGAGACGACCATGCCGCAACCAGACCATATCTCGATCTACGCGCTTCCGGAATTCGCGGAGCTTGACGAGGACACGCAGCGCTATTTCGAGATCTGCGTCGAGAAACTGGGCCTCGTGCCCAATGTTCTCAGGACGTTTTCGCGCAATACCGAAAAACTTCGGGCCTTCACTCAGTATTACAACACCTTGATGCTCGCGCCCTCCGGCCTGTCCAAGCTGGAGCGCGAGATGGTGGCGGTCGTGGTGTCCTCGGCCAACAGGTGCTTCTACTGCCTCGTGGCCCACGGACAGGCGGTGCGGCGGCTTTCGGGCGACCCGCAACTGGGAGAGATGCTGGTGATGAACTACCGCGTGGCGGACCTGTCCCCGCGCCAGCGCGCGATGCTCGATTTCGCGTGGAAGCTGACCACCGCTCCGGCCGAGATCGTGGAGGCCGACCGCGAGGCGTTGCGCGCCGCGGGGCTGGACGAGGGCGAGATCTTCGACCTCGCCGACGTCATCGGGTTCTTCAACATGTCCAACCGCTTCGCCATCGCGTCGGACATGATGCCCAACCCGGAATACCACGCCATGGATCGTGCCGAGGACTAGCTACTGCTGCGAGAGCGCGCGCGCCGCGCCCAGCGTGCCCGGCCCGACCTGCGCATCGAGCGCGCCTAGATAAAGCCCCCGTTCCTGCAGGATGCGCTGGAAGGCAAGCGCGGTTTCGGTGTCCCAGGGCGGCACCACGCCGTTCACGGTGCCCCGCATGCTTTCGGGGTCCACGCCGCCAGTCTCGAGCGCACGCACATACTCCGCCGCCGCGCGTTCCGGGTCGCGCTCCGTGCCGATGCCCTGTTCGATGAAGAAGGCGCGCAGCGCCATCGCCGGTGCGTCGCCCTTGTCCGCGAGGAACTCGGTCCAGCGGAAGCGGCGCGCGGGGTTCGGGTTCAGCCCCGGCGCGCCGGTGGCGTAAAGCCGGGCGAGGTCGCGCGCGGCCTCGTCATTGCCGGAGCGCGCGGCGCCCGCGAGATGGGGAATGGCCGAGACCGGATCGGGAAGGCCAAGGGCGGCCTGCGCGTCGTCCGGCACGCCTTCGCCCGTGAGGTAGGTCTGCGCCAGCCGGTACTGGGCGAAGTGATAGCCGGCCTCCGCACCCTGCTGCATCAGGGCCATCATGCGGTCGGGGTCGCGCGGCACGCCCCGGCCCAGACGATGCATCATCGCAAGCGTCGCCGCCGCCGCCGGATCGCCCGCCGCAACGGCCTCCTCGTAGAACTCGACGGCGCGCGCGACATCCTCGCGGACCGGCCGGATGCCGAAATTGTGGTAGTCGCCAAGGCGCGTCAGGGCCGCCCCGACCCCGGCCTCGGCGGCGCGTTCGTAGAAGCGCACGGCTTGCCGGTGTTCACCGGTGGCCTGCGCGATCGTGCCGAGATGAAACAGCGCGCCGCCCGCTTCGGGCAGGTCGCGCGCGGCCTCCACGCAGTCGCCACGCGCCTCGGCCAGCGCCCGGAAGAGCGCGCGCTGAGCCTCCTCCGAGATGGGTTCCTCCGCCGACGGCGCGCCGGCGACCGCGATGCAACGCTCCAGCGCCGCCTCCGCCATGGTCCGCCGCGCGGCTTCGGCCTCGGTCGCCTGCCGGGCCGCCGCTTCCTCGGCGGCGATCCGGGCGGCCTCTTCCTCGGCCAGGCGCGCGGCCTGTTGCCTTGCCTCCGCTTCGAGTTCTTCGGACGCCGCCGCTTCGGCCGCGTCCTCGATACGCGCCTCGGCCGCCTGCCGCTGGCCGATCGCCTCGGACAGCACGGCAATGGCCTCCTGCGCGGCCTGCCGCGCGGCGCGGGCCTCCGCCTCCCGCCGCTCGAGCTCCGCCGCGGCGGCATCGCGTGCCGCGTCGGCCGCTTCCGACGCGTCCCAGGCGGCACGGGCGGCGGCGCGCGCCTCGGCCTCCTCCGCGAGGAGCCCCTCGACAAGGGTTGCGGCCTGTCCGGCGTCGTCCGCCCCGCCACCCGTCACCTGCGCCAGGACCGGCCCCGCAAGGCCCGACCCCAGCCCCGACCCCAGCACCGTGGCGATCAGGAAGCTCCGCCCAAAACCGATCCGAAACACGGCAAATTCCCTTGAGAGATCATACAACTGGCCTGGACGATAACGACGCGTGCCGGCCATGTCGATAGATCCGGCCACGCTCGGCCGTGTACAGAAAAGACTGGTCAAGGCGTAGCCGGCAGGGCAACATCGCGGCGCCTGAAAACCCACACAAGACCCCAATCCGGGCCGAGCACGTCATGACCACCGCCCAGCATATCGACGCCGATGGCGGCGAAGACGGGATACGCGCCGATCTGCCCGTTCTTGCGGTCGATCTGGACGGCACGCTCCTGCGTTCGGACATGCTGCACGAAACGCTCTGGGCAGCACTTGCGCTGCGCAGCCGTCTGCTGGGCGCGGCGATCCTCGCGCTCTTCCGGGGGCGCGCGGCGCTCAAGGCCGCACTGGCGGATAACGTCACCATCGATCCGGCCATCCTGCCCTATGACGAGCGGGTGCTTGCGCGGATCGACGCGTGGCGCGAAAAGGGCGGCTACGTCGTCCTTGTCACCGCGACCGATGTGCGTCTTGCCCGGGCCGTTGCGGTACATCTGGGCGTTTTCGACGCGGTCCACGGCTCCACGGCAGATCGCAATCTCAAGGGCGCGGAGAAATCCGCCCTGCTGGTGGCCGAATACGGGCACCAGGGTTTCATCTATATGGGCGACAGCCGCGCCGACCTCGCCGTCTGGAGCGAGGCCGCCGAAGCGGTCACCGTCGGTGCCGACCGCAGGGTCCGGCGCGCGGTGGACGCGATGGGGCGCCGGTCCGAGCATATCCCGGCGCGCGGCGGCGATGCCCTTAGCATGCTGCGCGCGCTGCGCCCGCACCAATGGCTCAAGAACCTTCTGGTTTTCGTGCCGATCCTCGCGGACCCGGCCCATGGCGGCTGGGAATGGACCTGGGCGCTCTCGGCCTTCGTGGCGCTCAGCCTAATCGCCTCGGCGGGCTATGTCATCAACGATCTTCTGGACCTTGCCGATGACAGGACGCACCCGCGCAAGCGCAACAGGCCTTTCGCGCGTGGCGACCTTTCGGTGGCGACCGGCACGCGCATGGTGCCGGTCCTGCTGCTTCTGGGCTTCGCGGTCGCGGCGCAGGTATCGGCTGCGCTTGCCATGGTGGTGGCAACCTATTTCGTCCTGACCATGGCCTACTCGCTGCGGCTGAAACGGCATTCGATCATCGACATCTGCACGCTCGCCGGTCTCTACACGATCCGGATCGTGGCGGGCGGCGTCGCCATCGGCGTGGCCCTGTCGGTCTGGCTCCTCGCCTTTTCGATGTTCACCTTCTTCGCGCTGGCGGCGGCGAAGCGGTTGGGCGAACTGTCGGATGCGGACGCCGCCGGCCGGACCGTGACGCGCCGGGGCTACACGGTCGAGGACCGGCGCATCCTGAGCCAGATGGCGATCTCGGCGGGCTATGTGGGCGTGCTGGTCCTTGCTCTCTATATCGACGAGCCAACGGTTCAGGAACGGTTCGGCGCGCACCGGATGTTCTGGGGGGTCTGCGCGCTCCTGATCTTCTGGATCAGCCGGCTCGTACTGGTGGCGGACCGCGGAAAAATGGATGACGACCCGCTGATCTGGGCCATCCGCGACCCCGTCAGCCGGGCGACGGTGGCGGTGGTGGCGGTTCTGACCGGGCTCGCGGTGTTCCTGTGAGCCGCCGCACGCTTGTCATCCGGTACACGGCCTTCGCCGTCTTCGCCGTCATGGCCAATCTCGCCACGCAACGGCTGGTCCTGTTCGGTGCGGACGTGGTCGACGGCGCGCGCTTCGCCGCCGCGCTTGCCGCCGGCACGCTGGTGGGCCTCGTCGTGAAATACATGCTCGACAAGCGCTGGATCTTCCATGACACGACCAGGGGCGTCCGCGCGCAGGGGCGTCAGTTCTTCCTCTATTCGCTCATGGGCGTTGCGACGACCGCGATCTTCTGGGTGACCGAGACCGCCTTCTGGCTGATCTGGGGCACCGATCTGGCGCGGGAGGCTGGCGCCGTGCTGGGGCTGATGGTGGGATACACGACGAAATACCTGCTGGACCGGCGCTTCGTGTTCCAGGACGCGGGGAGGCCGGCGTGACCCGCCTGTCCGGCTGGGGCCGAACGCCTGTGGCGGAGTGCCGCGTGAAGACCGCGCGCAGCGCCCGAGACGTGGCGGAGGCGCTGTCGGAGGGCCCGATGATCGCGCGCGGCAACGGACGTTCCTACGGCGACCCGGCTCTCTCGCGCGGGCTGACGCTCTCGATGGCGGGGCTCGACCGGATGCTGTCCTTCGACGCGACGACCGGCACGCTGGTGGCGGAAGCCGGAGTTCTTCTGGCCGACATCATCGCGACCTTCCTGCCGCGCGGCTGGTTTCCCGCCGTCACGCCCGGCACGAAATTCGTCACGCTGGGGGGCGCCATCGCGGCGGATGTGCACGGCAAGAACCACCATCGCGACGGCAGTTTCCGCTCCTGCGTCGAATGGGTCGAGGTGGTGGAGGACGGGGGCGCGCCAAGGCGCATCGACCGGCATGCCGACCCCGAGCGCTTCGACACGATCTGCGGCGCCATGGGGCTGACCGGCGTGATCCTGCGCGCGGCGATCCGCCTGCGGCCGGTCGAAAGCGCGTGGATCATGCAGGAGACGATCGCGGCCGAAAGCATCGACGCGGCGATCGATATCTTCGAGGACAATCTCGACGCGCCCTATTTGGTCGCCTGGATCGACTGCATCGGTCATCCGCCCCGGCTCGGCCGAAGCATCGTGATGATGGGACGCCACGCGCGCGCCGCCGAGCTTCCGCCGAGACGCCGCCGCGCGCCCTTCGACACGCCGCGCCGGCTGCCGCTCCGCGTGCCCTTCAACCTGCCGGGCTTCGTCCTGAACGCCGCGAACCTCCGGCTCTTCAACGCGCTCCACTACGAGATGGGGCGGCGCAAGGCCGGCGTCTCGCTCATCGACTGGGACCGTTATTTCTACCCGCTCGATTCCATCGCCGACTGGAACCGCATCTACGGGCGCGCGGGCTTCCACCAGTTCCAGTGCGCCCTGCCGCTCGACACCGCGCGCGCGGCGCTGGCGCGGATGCTCGACGACATATCCGAGGCCGGCACGGGCAGCTTCCTGTCGGTGCTCAAACGCTTCGGGCAAGGCGAGGGCCGCTATTCCTTCCCCTTCGAGGGCTACACGCTGGCGCTGGATTTCCCCGCAGGCGCACACAGCGACGCATTGATCGAACGCCTCGACCGCATCACGCTCGACCATGGCGGGCGCTTCTACCTCGCCAAGGACGCAAGGTTGAGCGCCGAGACCTTCCACGCGGCCGACCCGCGCTTTGCCGCGCTGCGCGATCTGCGCCGCGCCAATGGCTGGGCCGACCGTTTCACCTCCCTGCAATCCGAAAGGCTTGGATTATGAGCAAGTCTGTCCTGATCCTCGGCGCCACCTCGGGGATGGCGCGGGCCATCGCGCGAAGCTTCGCCGCCGAAGGCCACACCATGAGGCTGGCCGCGCGCGACGCGGCCCGGCTTGAACCCGACCGCGACGACCTGGTGACGCGCTACGGCGTGACAGTGACGCTGCACGAGTTCGACGCGCTCGACCTCGAGGGCCATGAGGCTTTCGTGAAAGGCCTGCCCGAGCTGCCCGACATCGCCGTCTGCGCCGTGGGCGCGATGGGCACGCAGGAGGAAAACGCGGCCTCGCCCACAATAGGGGCTTCGGTGATGCGCGCCAATTTCGAGGGGCCGGCCGCGATCTTCGCCCATCTGGCCAACGCGATGGAGGCGCGCGGATCGGGCACGCTGGTGGGCATCTCGTCGGTCGCGGGCGAACGGGGCCGCGCGTCGAACTACGTCTACGGCGCGGCAAAGGCGGGCTTCACGGCGTTCCTGTCGGGCCTGCGCAACCGGCTGGCAAAGAAGGGCGTGCATGTGGTCACCGTGCTGCCGGGCTTCGTGGCGACGGCCATGACCGAGGGGCTCGACCTGCCCGAACGCCTGACCGCGCAGCCCGAAGAGGTGGGCGCGGCCATCGTCAAGGCGGTCCGGCAGGAGAAGAACGTGATCTACGTGCGACCCGTCTGGCGAATCGTCATGGCCATCATCCGCGCCATCCCCGAGCCGGTCTTCAAGAAGACGAGCCTCTGATCCCGGTCTGTCGCGGGCTTGTCCGCACGAAGCGTGAACGTTTCGCGAATCCTCCGCGTGATCCCGCCGCGGACAGGCAAGAATCCGCCAAACCCGCAACAGGATTGGCAAATCCGGCCGGGCCTTGTTGCGGATTTAACACTTAACGCGTAACGCGGATAAATCTGAAAGGGACAGTTAACGCGTCTCACGGGGCGCGTTCCAGGGGCATGATCGGTATCCGCATCCAATCCGTAGACGCCGTCGTCGCGACGGTCGCCGTCTCCGCCGTGGTGACGGCGATCTGTGGCATGGTCATCGTCGGCAATGTCCATGACGCGCTTTATGGCAATGCCGCCAGCCGCCCCGCGACGGAGCAGACCGCAGCCGCCCCAGCGCGGGAGCCCGCGCGGGAACCCCTCGTGGAACGCCGCTACCCGATGCCCGAAACCGCCACCGGCCTCGCCCTGCCGCTCGGGTTCGAAGATCAGCGCCCGGCCCTGCAAAGCGCCCCGGAACGTGGCAGCGGGGAGGCCTTGGTCGCGCGTCTGCCCCGGATCCACGGACCGTTCTCGCCGGAGACGCGCACCGCGCTGGCGGCCGCCCTGCCCGCGGGCGAAGCGGTGGCCCCCTCGCGCGCCACGCCGCCCGAGCTTGCCGCGACGCTGCGCGCACCGATCGCGCGTCCCGAGGGGTTCGCGGCCCTGACCGCGCTCGACACCGCGCCCGCCGTGGCGCCAAGCCCGCTTCTGGTCAGCCTCAGTCCCCGCCCGCCCGCGCGCCCCGGCGCCGCGGCCCGCGTGATGGCGGCCCGCGCCCCGGCGCAGCCCATTGCGGAAAACATCCAGGTCGCCCGCGCCGAGGCGCCAGAGGCGAGCCTGACACCAGCGCGCCTGTCGGAAGACCCCGACCGCGTGCAGCTCTTCCCGCCGCGCGCTGGCAGCAATCCGTGCAGCGCACGTCTGGCACGCGCGATCCCGCGCCGTCCGGGCAACGCGGCGCCGGCCTCCGCCATCCTCGCCAGCCTCGGCAACGGCTCGGGCTCGGGCCGCGACGACGCGCTTGTCGCCGAGGCGATGCGGGGCAACGTGCCGGACCACGTCCGCGCGCTTCAGCCGGTGCGCTTCACCGGTGCCGTCGGAGGGCGCGAGACCGAGATCGTCATCTGTGTAACGCCCGATTACCTCGCCGTTGGGTCCAACGCCGATCATGTCCGGGTGCCTCTGGGCCTGCCGGCAGCGCTGCGGGTCGCGGACGGGTTGGACATGATGTTGCCGACGACGCGTATGGTCGACGCGATCTATGCGCAGGCCGCCCTGCGCCTGTCGCCGCGTCCGATGACGCCCGGCCCACAGATGTCCTCGACCGACTATTTCCTGCGCCACGACGCGACGCTCGATGCGCAGATGGCGCAGGCGGGCGGGCGCCACGGGGTGCTTCTGGCCGGGCACAAGAAGGATCTCGTGCTGGCCAACAGGCTGTCATCCAATCGCGGGCGCGTGGCGATCTATGGCTGGCACCGCGGCAATGGCGACCCGATCCAGCCGCTTTCGACGGTGCATGGCGAGTACTACGCGGATTACAGCCACGGCATCCGGCTGGTGAGCCGCACGGCCTATGTGGATGGCCGACCCGTCGATCTGCGCCGGCTGCTGACCGACAGCGTCTATGCGGCGCTTCTCAACAGCGACGGGCCTCTGTCCTCCGCGACCGTTCGCCTCGCGTCCCTCTGAAGATCAACGTCGCGCTGCAAGGGGCTGACGCAAGAGAGAAACGGCGCGAGTTGTCCCGCGCCGTCCCCTGTCTCGATCATGTCCTCAGATATCGCGGAAGCAGCGGAAACCGAGGTGGTAGTTGCGGTGGCTGCCTTCCGACATCACGCGGCTGCCGTGCCAGAACGGCGCGCGCCAGCGCGACCAGTGCTCGTGCGCGCGGATCGTGTCCCAGATGAACCACGATCCCTTCATCTCGGTCACGCCCAGCGACGTGGAGCCGCGGCTGGCCATCTGGTCCTCCGAGAGCGGCAGGTTCATGTGCTCGGCCGCGTTGCCGTCGATGTCGTAGACGCCCAGCGGGCTGCGGCATTCGGGGAAGGAGCCCGCGGGATAGGTGTTCGACCCGCAGCCGGTGAAGCTTCCGCCATTGCAGGACGCGTTCTTGAAGCTGCCCGTGGCGCATACGCCCGAGCGCCAGGACCCGATCGAATAGGTCCCGCTGGTGGAGGCGTAATGGTTGTTGTGCCACGACCGGATCGTGTTGACCGCGGCCGACCCGCTCATGCCGCGCACGCGGTCGAACGGGTAGTCGGGCGGCAGAAGCTGCCCGGCCGAGGCGCCTTCCCATTCATGGGCGTCGCCCATCCGCTTGCCCTCCGCCGCGCAAAGCTGGGCGGCCTCGCTGGCGCGGACCCAGACCACCGGGTAGACCATGGGGATGTTGGGATATTCGAACATGTCCGCGCAGACCGTGGCGTCCGACGGCGACTGCGAGGCGGGATCGTAGAGCGGCACCATGTAGCGCTCGCCGCAGATGCGCTCGTACTGGCGGTTGCGATAGCTTTCCCGGACCTGGCTGACCGACCCGCCCAGGCGCGCGGCGGCTTCTTCGGGCGTGAGCGGGTGCTGGGTGACGGCCGGGTTGCCCTGCCCCATCCAGCCGTTCGGCGAGGCTGCGAAGATGGCGCGGATGCGGCTTATCTCGCTGCCCGAGACGCCACGGAGCTGCTGCATCTGCTGGAACATGATCTCGTTGCGCTCGGCCAGCGACTGCGCGTTGCCGACGCCCGCCGCCATCAGCGCCATCAGGCCCGCGCCCAGAGCGCGCCTGCCCCACCCCATCATTCCAAATCCCATCAGTTCCTCCGTACCAGATAGAAAAAGTCACGGTTGTCCGGCGCGCTGACGAAACGCGGGATGCGCGTGCCCCGGCTGCCGCGCACGTCGACGTCGGCCATGCCGGACACAAGGTGGCGCGCCTCGATCTCGTCGCCGTCGTGCAGGTAGAGCGCCATGTAGGTCAGCTCCTGGCTGTTCATGTCAAGAAGCATGGCGTAGTCGCACTCATAGGCTTGGAAGGTCCGCGCCATGGCCGAGGGCGTGCCCGAACTGAAATAGGCGTAGATCAGGAACGGCCGGTCGCCGATCGTGCGCATGCAGGCCCCCGCGCGCAACGTGCGCAGGTTCGCCTCGGCCGAGCCCGACCAGTTGCCGCCCCCCCAGGAGGTCACGCGGTCGCCGGGCACGCCGTCGATGATCAGCGGCACACCGTTCTGACGCGCCATGACCAGATCGGGCAGGACCTGCTGATGCGCCTCGGTCCAGGTCTCCATCCGCACCTCGCCGTCGAGCGTGACGTAAAGCGTCGCGAGATTGGGCCAGAGCCGCGAGAGCGTCACGCCCTGCTGAACGAAGCCGTAATGGTGGCCGTAGTTGAACGTGGCGTAGTCGCCGAAGCGCCACGCACCATGGTCGCGCTTGAAGCCGCCGGTGAAGGTGGCAGCGACGTCTTCCACCAGCGACGGGCTGAGCGTGCCGTTCAGGACCAGCGGCTCGGGCCGCGAAAACCCGTCCGGCCCGGCCGCGCGGTGCCGGTGCGAGGGCCGCGACGACCAGCCGAGATTGGGGTGGTCCGTGCCCAGTTCGTAGCCGAGGTCGAATTGCGACATGTCGAAGGCCACAAGGTAGACATCCGCCCCGCTTTCCACGCCGTCGAGCCAGTTCGCGCCCGACACGTCGAAGACGGACTGCGCGATCATGCCGGGCTGCATGACCGAGGCGAAGATCCCCGGCGCGCCGTCGACCTCGTACCAGCTTCCGGCCTGCATCCCGGCCTCGGCGCCGATCAGGTCGAAGCCCATGGCGGGCCGCATCACCGGCGTGCGGCTCAGGAGCGCGGTGCCCAGAAGCTCCACCCCGCTGACCTCGGCCTCGGTCTCCAGCTCCTCGGAGGACACCATGAAGGCGTCCTCGTAGAACGCCCCCTTGATCAGGTTCACCAGCGAATCGCCGAAGACGATGTTGTCGCGCAGGAAGTCCGACACAGCCTCGCGTGTGGTGCGGTTGCCCTGCACCGGGTTGCGCAGGAACATGCTCCACTCGCAGACCGGCGCATAGGGCAGGCCCGTCGCCTGCGCCTCGGCCAGTTCGCCATCCCATGGCGTGCACAGGATCACGTCGCCCAGATCGTCCTCGATCCGCAGGGCGGGCGCGCCGCCCTCTTCCGAGAGAGACGCCTGCCAGATTTCCCTGTCGGCGTTTTCGAGGTGATAGGACGTCCGCCGCCCGTCGGGCGTGTCCACATCAAGCACGAACCACGAATTCACATGCGGGTTGAGGGAGGTAAGCCGGTAGACCGTGCCGTCCGCCGCGGTCAGCTCCTGCGCGTTGAGCCATGGCTGCAGCGCGTATACGGACCCCGGCACCTGCGAATTGAACACCTCCATCCGGGCCGAAACCGTGTCATCGGGCGGCAGGCCGATCCCCTCCGACAGGGCCGGAGCCGCGGCGAGAACCGCAAGGGCCGAGACGGCGGCGACGGGGGGAAGACGGCGGGAGGCAACACGCGGCAAGACAAGGTCTCCATGGTTCAAAACGGGTTGGACACTGTCTCCATGACGTGTCGATTGGGAAAAACTCGGGCCGGATTGTTGCAACAACTCGGCAAATGAGGCAACGGCGGCTTCCCTCACTGGCATCACATTTTTCGCCGCCTGCGCACGGTGGCGGATGTTTCGCCCCGAGCCTGTGCAAACCGACCCACGGTGAGGCTGAAAGTGAACCTGACCGTATCGCGGTTAACGAAGTTTTAACTGCAAAATTTTCAAGATCGAGCACCAGGAGCGCCAGTCTCGGAGCCTCTGCGAGATCCTCACCTGTTCCGTCCGGAGCGGCTGCGTTCTTGCGGTCGCCGGAGGCCGGGGCGGGGTTGGGCGACCGAACGGGGGCGATGCGATGAGTGGCGAGGCCGTATGGGCTGACGATGTTTCGATTTCGGGAGGTTCAGGCGGGGCTTACGCCGCCGCGCTGAGCGAGGAGGATCTGGCGCTGACCGCGCGCCTGTCGCGGCAAAGCCTCGACCTGACGCCGGGGGATCCGGACCTCCTGCGCCTGCTTCTGGTGACGCAACTCGGCCTGCGGGATGTCGCTGGCGCGCAGGAGACGGCCGATCTCCTGAGTGCCGCGCCCCTGTCGCCGGATACGCTCGACGCGTTGATCTCGGCGCGGCTCGCGGCCGGCCGGGTCGCCTCGGCGCGTGCCCTTGTGGCCCGCGGTGCGGCGGAAGGCGCCATGCCGGCCCATGCGCTGGAAGCGGCCCGCGCGCGGATCGCCTTGCACCAGAACGACCTGAGCGCTGCGCGCGCCATCCTCGTGCGCGGGATAGAACGCACGCCCGGGGCGGCCTCGCTCAGGACACTGATGCTCGAGGTGCTGATGGCCGGCGGCAACGCGGCCCATGCCCGCGTGGTGACCACGCGGCTGGGTTCCCCGCCCACCGCGCCGGGCCCCGAGGTGGCGCGGTCCGGGCAGGACCCGCACAGCGGGATCGCCCGGCCGGGCGGTGGCTGAACGAAGGGGCTAGGCGTCCGCCAGCGCAAGCGTCTTCGCCCAGAGCGCGTCGGGTACATCGACAGGGTCGAGCCTTCGGCGCGGCACGCCGGGGATGCGGACCCCGGGGTCCTCGGCGATCGCGTCGGCGACGCGCGCAAGGCGGTCGGCGAAGGCGGGATCATGCGCGCCGGGACTGATCAGGATGTAGAACTGGCCGAGGCCATGCGGCAGCCCCTCCGCCGCCTTCAGCCCCTTGACGTCCAGCGAGTTGACCGAGCCGGTCAGGCCCGTCGCGAAGGCCTCGACCATCAGGCCCAGCGCCCAGCCCTTGTGACCAGCCGCCGATTGCAGCGCGCCCGCAAGCGCCGCCTCGGGGTCGGTCGTGGGGTTGCCCGCGGCATCGACCGCCCAGCCCAGAGGGATCGCCTCGCCCGCGGCCCTGGCCATGGTGATCCGGCCGAGCGCGACGGCGGAGGTCGAGAAATCCGCGTGGAGCGCGGGGCCGTCGGGTCCGGGGATCGTGATGGCGAAGGGGTTGGTGCCGAGGACCGGCGTCTGCCCGCCCGGCCCCGCCACGATGGCCGAGGCGTTGGTCATGCCCATCGCGATCACCCCCGCCTCCGCGATCTGCTCGGTGAAATAGCCCAGCGAGGTGCAGGTGTGCGAATGGGCCACCGAGAGCGTCGCGACCCCGTTTCCACGCGCCGCCTCGATCGCCAGCGGCAGGGCGCGGGCGAATGCTGGCTGCGCGAAGCCGAAACGCGCGTCGACCCGCACGCAGCCGGGCGCGGGGCGCGAAACCTCTGGCACCACGGTTCCGTTCACGCGGCCGCTTTGCAGCTGCACGCAGTAGGACTCGAGGTAGTAGAGCCCGCAGATCACGTTGCCGGTTTCCTCCGCGCGTGCCACGGCCCGAGCCACGGCCTCCGCCTGTCCCTCCCCCGCCCCATGGGCGAGGAGCGCGGCGCGGCTCTGCGCGAGAATTTCGGCGACGCTCACCTGCATGGCTTTTCCTTCCGTTCAGTCCGTGGCGGCCTCGGCGGGCCCTGCCCCGCGCGCCCGTGACGCTTCGGTTTCCGGCACCAGCGTTCTTGCCGCCAGCCGTTCAAGCCTGTCCCAGTCGCTTTCCGCGATGCTTCGGCTGCGCCAGTCCGGGGCGCGCCGCTCCGCCGGGACGCCCGGCGCGGGCTGCAATGTAACGCATGCGGCAGACGGCGCGTCGACGGCGCCCTCCGCGCTCACGCCCCTGGGTGCGCAGCGTAGGACCGCGCCCTCCCATGTCAGCATGTAGGCCGCGCCCTGTTCCCGCGCGAGCAGGATCACGGGGGCGGCCAGAAGAAGCGGGGCACGGACCGCACCGCGGGGCGGCGCGCCGTCGAGCACCGGCAGGCGGTCGGACAGCGCCGCCAGCGCCCGCAGGCCACAGGCCGACCCCGCCGCGCGGCAGGACGCGCATCCCGCCCCCTCGGACAGGAGCCGCGCGAGCACGCGAACGCCCGGAAGATCGTGGCTTTCGAGGATGCGCGCGGCGAGCCCCGCCTCCTCCGCCATGCCCCAGTCGCAGCCCGCCCCCCGCGCGGCCTTGGTGCAGGTCGCCCGGATCTCGGACAGGGTGCGCGAGACCTCCGTCACTCCGCGGCCCGGAGCGTGGAGGCCCCGCCATGGTGCAGCCATGCGTCCTCGGGGCGCGCGTGCAACTCGTCCGGGTAAGGCGCGCCGCGATACATCGTGATGCGCAGCCAGCGGTCCGAGCGGGGGTCGAAATTCGTGGCGCCGAAGAAGGCAAGCTTGCACCGCAGCATGTCGACGGGCCGCATGTCGGCGGCCAGCAGGTTGTCGCGGATTTCGCGATAGGGCGCGCGGTCGAGCCGCTGGATGCGGCGTACGATCCGGCGATGTTCGGGCCGCGACAGCAGGAAATCGGCGACCGTCGCCCGCGGGTCCTGCCCTGCAAGATCGGCATGAAGCGCCGCCGCGGCCCGTGCGATGTCGAGCGGCTGCTCCAGCTCCGCACCGGGCTCGTCGTGGCGTTCGCCAAGGCGCGGCTCCAGCTTGGCCTCGGAGACGTACCAGAAGCGCGCCTGCGCCTCGGCCTGCGCGAAATCGGCGTCCATCGCCCAGGAAAACCCCTCGCGCAGAAGCTTGCCCAGCGTGTCCAGCCGCATGGCCCCGTCGATGCGGAAGCCTGACAGCTCGTCGGCGCCCATCGTCTCGGCCAGATCGTCCACGAGATCGCCATGGGGCTCGAGGATCAGCGCCGCGCAGATCTCCTGCCCTTCGAGCGACAGCGCCGCCTCGGACCAGCGCAGGAGCGCCTCCCATGGGTTCGGCCCCGCCAGCGCGCCCTCGGCCACGTGATCGGACAGGCGCGCGAGATCGCGGCGCAGCGCGTCCCAACTTGCGGCCTGCACCGGATCGCCGCTCCGCCAGCCCGAGACCGCCTGCCGTGCCATGGCGAGGGCCGCGGCGAAGGCGTCTTGTGCCTCCGGCGGCGAACAGGGCAGCGCCCAGACCCTCGCGATCGCCGTTTCACGCGCGGCGATCCAGTTGTTCAGAAGATCGGGGTGGTTGACCAGAAAGGGCGCCATGCCCAGCCCCGTGGCGTTGCCGATGCCGAGCGTCCGGCGCAGGTCGGGGTCGAGCCGCGCCGCCCGGTCGCCGCCAAGAATGGCGGCCATGTGTTCGGCCAGATCGGCGACGAAGGCGCGGATCAGCCAGACGGCCAGCATCTCCACGCGGAACGGGCCATCCATCAGGGCACGCCCCGCCACCGCGTCGTGATCGGCCGCACCGAACTTGCCCGAGCCGTAGACCGCCGTGGTGCGCATCAGGTAACCCACCTCGTCGATTTGCGCCGGGTCGGGCTGACGCCCCTCCGCGAGGCGAGACACGACGTGATCCCAGAGACGCCCGGAGCGGTTGGCTCGCGAGAGAACAAGCTCCCGGTCGCTGACGCGGCCTGCCTCCTGTTTCGGCACGTTGCCCGCGAGGCGTTCGATATCCGCCGCTTCGGGCTCCCCGTCCATCAGGGCGAAGGTCGTGTCCCAGGCCTCCGCGATCACGCGGTCCGAGCGCAGGTGATCGGGCAGGTCATGGGCGAAAGCGACGAGGCTGTAGCACTGCCCCTGCCCCTTTACGCGATAGACGGCATGGCCCACGCCGGTCTCGTCCACCGCCCATTCCGTGCGCTCAGCCTGCCAGCCGCCACGCTTCAGCCCGCGCAGAAGCACGCGCATGAAGCTCAGCCGCGTGGGGTGCGAGGCCCCCATCCGCGCCAGCCGCATCACCTGATCGGGCGGTCTGAGGGCGCTCATGGCCTGCCCCCGAAACTGTCGTCGAAGAACCTGAGCCAGTTGCCGCCGAGGATGGCCTCGACCTCGGATCCGTCGAAGCCCACGGTGCGCAAACCCTCGGCAAGACGCGGAAAATCCCGGTTGTCGCGGAAAAAATCGGGCTGCGGCGGGAAGCCGGGCGAATCGGCCGAGCCTTCGCCATAGTCCACACGCTTGGTCCAGCGGCCCACGCGCATCCATTCCACCACGCGGTCGGGCTGGTCCTGGCAGAGGTCCGATCCGATGCCGAGCCGCTCCACCCCCATCTGTTCGGCGGTCCGCGCGATCATCTCGCAAAACCCCTGCAACGCGCAGTCGCTGCCGCCCTTCAGGTGATGGGGGTATAGCGAAAAGCCCAGCATTCCGCCCGTCTCGGCCAGCGCGCGCAGGACCGTGTCGGACTTGTTGCGCCGTGCCGCGTGCCAGCTGGCCGGATTGGCGTGGGTGATGGCGATGGGCCGCGTACTTTCCTCGATGGCCTCCAGCGTGGAGCGTTCGGCGGAATGGCTCATGTCGACGACAAGGCCCACGCGGTTCATCTCGGCGATGACCTCCCGGCCCATGCGGGTGAGGCCGGGATCCTCGGCCTCGTAGCAGCCTGTCGCGAGCAGCGACTGGTTGTTGTAGCTCAGCTGCATGAAGCGCAGGCCGAGTGTGTGCATGATCTCCACCAGCCCGATATCGTCCTCGATGGGCGCGGGCGTCTGCGCGCCGAAGACGATGGCCGTCCGCCCCTCGGCCTTCGCGGCGCGGATATCGTCGCCGGTTTTCGCGGGACGGATCAGGTCGGGGAAGCGTTCGAACCAACGGTTCCACGCCTCGATATTCGCGACCGTCTCGCGGAACATCTCGTGATAGGCGATGGTGACATGGACCGCGTCCACCCCGCCCTCGCGCATCTGGCGAAAGACCTTTTCGGACCAGTTCGCGTATTGCAGCCCGTCGATGATCATGATCGCAAGCCTTGCCGCGCGCCGCCGCCGATGCAAGACCAAAAGAAAACGGCCCCCGCTTCGCGCAGGGGCCGTCTTTTGGTCTTGGCGCGGTCTCAGTGGCTCTTTTCACCGATGGCCCAAAGGCGGATGCGCTTCGACAGCCAGTCGATCGCGAAGATCAGCACCAGCACGTTGAGCACCACGAAGAACACCTGGTCGTAAAGCTGCGCGCGGAAGCGCTCGATCAGGATCATGCCGATGCCGCCCGCGCCCACGATGCCGAGGATCGTGGCCGAGCGGGTGTTGCTTTCCCAGAAATAGAGGCTCTGGGAAATGAACACCGGCAGCACCTGAGGCAGGTAGCCGTAGCGGATCACCGCGAAGGGTCCGGCGCCTGTGGCGCGCACGCCCTCCACCTGCTTGCGGTCGATGTTCTCGATCGCCTCGGAGTATAGTTTCGACAGCGTGCCGAGATCCGAGATGAAGATCGCCAGAACACCGGCCAGCGGCCCGAGCCCCACGGCGCGGACGAAGACGAGGCCCCAGACAAGCTGGTCGATGCCGCGCAGGACGTCGAGGAAACGCCGCACCATCTGCCGCACGATGCGGATCGGCATGACGTTCTTGGCCGCGAGGAACCCCACGAAAAGCGAGCCGATCGTGCCCAGAAGCGTGCCGAGAAAGGCCATGGCGAGCGTCTGGGCGATGCCCTTGTAGATGTTGGCATATTGCCAGTTCGCCATGTCCTCCCACACGACCATGGCCCGCAAGAGCCGCAGCGCGCGCTCTGAGGCCTGGAAGAGCAGGTGCACGTCGAAATAGATCAATGAGCCGATCACGTAAGCGATGGCGATGACCCACGGGGCCCATTTCCGCACCTCATCCAGGCCCGTCCGGAAGGCCCTGGGATGGGCCGCCCGAACAGCGGCGATCTGACCCGCGTCGACGGTATCGATGGACGCCATACGCATCAGAAGTTCTCCTTTCCGATGAAGCGGTGGCGGATGTCCTCGGAGATCAGGTCGATGATGGTGACCATGAGGATCACGAGGATCAGGACCGCGAGGACCCGGTCGTCGGAATAGAAGGAGATCACGCGATTAAGCTCCGCACCGATCCCGCCCGCGCCGACGAAGCCGATGATGGATGATGCCCGCACGTTGATCTCGAAGCGCAGCATCGCGTAGCTGAAGAAGTTCGGCATGACCTGTGGCACGACACCGTAGAGCATCTTTTCGGTCCAGCTCCCGCCGACGGCGGTGATGCCCTCGACCGGCCGGTCAGAGGCGTTTTCATTCACTTCGGCAAAAAGCTTGCCCAGCGCGCCACCCGTGTGGATCGCGATGGCCAGAACGCCAGCCAGCGGGCCGATGCCGATGGCGAAGACGAAGACGAGCGCAAGCAGGATTTCCGGCACGCCACGGCAGAATTCCAGGAACCGGCGCGAGAACCAGTAGGCCCAGCCGTTGGGTGCGAGGTTGGCGGCTGCCGGAAAGCTGAGGACGAACGCCACCGCGGCTCCCAAGAGGGTCGCCGTGATCGCCATCAGGATGGTTTCCAGCAAGAGCTCCACATAGGTCCAGAAATCGGTGTACCAGAAGGTGATCGACCCGGGCACGGCATTGCCTTGCGCGTCGCGTCCCTCGAACAGCTGGTCCCATTGCAGATCGGGCAGGATGGTCGCGAAATATTCGAAGATGCGCGACACGCCCTCGGCCAGCCGCTCGGGGTAGAAGTTGCTGATCCAGATCGACAGGCCCAGCGCGATGGTGAAGGCGCCGAGTGTCAGCATGTTCCAGACACGCTTGGAGGCTTTCAGTTCGGCGCGGTGCCGCTCGAAGGTCGAGACGGCGTCGAACGGCGCGTCGCCCGACGCCCCGGCCGAGCCGCCCCGCATGGGGATATCGGTCATTGCTTTGGTCCCTGATCAGGCGGGCACGCGCGCGGGCGCGGGCTCGGATGTGGGGATGGCGGTTGAGGTCGCGGCCTCGTTGAAGGCCTCCTCCGCCTCGGCGCCGTAGATCTCGCGCGCCATCGCGTTGGTCAGCAGATCGGGCGTGCCGTCGAAGACGATGCGACCGTCCTGCATTCCCACGATGCGGTCGCAATAGCTGCGCGCGGTGTCGAGCGTGTGCAGGTTGCAGATGACGGTGATACCGTCCTGCCGGTTGATGTCGCGCAGCGCGTCCATGACGACCTTGGCGTTCATCGGGTCGAGCGAGGCGATGGGCTCGTCCGCGAGCAGGATCTTGGGCTCCTGCGCCAGCGCGCGGGCGATGGCCACGCGCTGCTGCTGGCCGCCCGAAAGCGTCTCGGCCCGCTGCAGCGCCGTGTGCGCCATGCCAAGACGGTCGAGCGCCTGAATGGCAAAGGCCCGTTCGCGCGGCGTGAAGACCTGCGCCACCGTGCGCCAGGCCGGCATGTCGTGCAGGCGCCCGGTCAGAACGTTGGTGACGACGTCGAGACGGCCCACGAGGTTGAACTGCTGGAAGATCATGGCGCAGTCCGACCGCCACGCCCGCAACTCCTTGCCCTTGAGCCGGGCGATATCGTTGTCGCCGAAGAGGATCTGACCATCCGAGGGGTCGATCAGCCGGTTCAGCAGGCGCAGCAGCGTCGATTTGCCGGCGCCGGAGCGGCCGATGATGCCGACCATCTGACCGTCGGGAATGGTCAGGTTCGCGTCGTTGACGGCGAGGTTGTCGCCGAAGCGGCGGGTCAGTTTGTCGAGTTTCAGCATGGGTGCCCCCTGTCGAGTGTCATGGACTGCTCGGGCCGACGCTCTCCCCCGCGCGGTGGGCCCTCGAACGGATGGGGCGGGGCCAGCGCTCTCGCACCGGCCCCGCCTCGAATGGTCGGATCAGCGGTCGCCGCCGGCCAGTGCACGACGCATGTTGATGATCGGCGTGTAGAAATCGAGGCCGATGGGCCAGTAGCCCATCGCGTCGCCCTGCGCGATCGCCTGGTAGCATTCCCGGTCCTCGACCGGCAGGCGCAGCATCGCACCGGCGACCTGGTCCTTGAGTTCCTGCGGCAGGTCGGACCGGATCACATTCGGGCCGTTCGTGATCAGGTTCGACATCCAGATGATGCGGATTTCCGACATGTCGAGCATGTCCTTCTCCACCATCGAGCGCAGGTTGCCACGGCTGTAGCCCATGTTGATGTCGCCCACGCCCGAGGTCCAGGTGACGCCCGCGTCGTACTGGCCGTTCAGGACCGCGACGACGGCCTGCTCATGGCCGCCGCCGAAACCGGTCTGGCCGAAGTAATCGTCAAGCTCCATGCCCAGTTCTTCTTTCAGTTCGAAGGACGGGACGAGATAGCCGGAGGTGGAGTTGGGATCGGCGAAGGCCAGCGTGCGGCCTTCCATGTCGGCAAGGCTTTCGATGTCGCTGTCGGCGCGGACATACATGGCCGAGTAGTAACCCAGCGAACCGTCGATCTGCATGTTGGTGAACAGCGGCTCGACGGCATCGGCGTCCTGAAGGTAGATACCTGCGAAACCGGCGGACCCGAGGCCCGCGTATTCCAGCTGGCCGGCCAGAAGGCCCTGCATCACGCCAGCATAGTCGGAGGCCGGGAAGAGTTCCACAGGAACGCCGAGACGCTCTTCGAGGTATTCTTGCTGGCAGGAGTATTCGCGCAGCCGGTCGGCTTCGTTCTCGCCGCCGAGCAGGCCGATGCGGAAAACCGGCACGTCCTCACGCCAGTCCTGGGCGATGGCTGCAGTGGAGGTGAGCGCGGTTGCGCCCATCGCGATGGCGGCAAAGGTCTGTTTGATCATCGGGAAGTCCCTTTGGATGTGGATGTCACCGCGGGGGAAGCGCGCCGCCAGTGCGGTCCTGCCGCCCCCGTCGCCGTAGGGGTTAGGTGGACAATGTGATAGGTGCGCAAAGGATTGATGAAAGATACATGACGGCCGGACAGCGCTTTGAAACTGCGCCGATTCCCGGGATTCCGACATCGCGTTGCGGCGCAGTTGTTTGAGGCAAAATCCCGACTAAGTACAGGATTTGTTGAATTATTCGCCTCATGAGGGAATGGGCGCCGGCCTGTTCCACCGCCTTTGCCGAAGAATCACGCGCGCCACACCAGCGATATGTGGATCCGCGCGTTTCTTGTCGCAAAACCGTAACTCTTGGGTCATCGTCCCGTTACACGTCCGGGCTCAACGGAGGGCTGGAACGTCAGGAAAGGACGCGCGATGTTTGACGAGCAGCCCCACGCCGGCATCTGCCTGAAAAACGCGCGGATCGTGACGCCCGATGCGGTCGTCACGGGCACCGTCGAGATCGATGCCGGGCGGATTTCACGCATCGCCGCAGGGACCCGGCAATCCCGTGCGGGCCTCGACCTCGAGGGCGCGATCCTGATTCCCGGGATCGTCGACATCCACACCGATCACGTGGAGCGGCACACCCATCCGCGCACCACCGTGCTCTGGCCGTTTCTGCCCGCGCTGATGGCCCATGACGCGGTGGTGATTTCGGGCGGCACGACGACGGTGTGCGACTCACTTTCCGTGGGCGCGTCGATGAAGCGGCCCGAGCGTCGCGAGATCCTCGGTCCGCTCATCGCCGCGCTCGAGGAAGGCCGGCGGCAGGGCGCGTTCCGGGCCGACCACCTGCTGCACCTGCGCTGCGAGGTGTCGGACCCGGCCACCATGGCGCTGGTGGATGCGACGGCGGGCCACCCCCTGACGCGGCTTGTCTCTGTCATGGACCACACGCCCGGCGACCGGCAGAGCCCGGATATCGACCGCTGGTTCACCCACATGATCCACGAGATGGAGGTCGACGAGACCACCGGCCGCATGATGATGGACGACCTTCTGGAACGCTCCCGCACCCGTGGGGCGGAGGTGCGCGCCCATGTGGTGGGCAGCGCCTCGGCCGCCGGCGTCACCATCATGAGCCATGACGACCGGACCGAGGCGCATGTGGACCAGGCCGTGGCCGAGGGCATCCACGTCTCCGAGTTTCCCACGACACTCGCCGCCGCGCGCCATGCGCGGGCCCATGGCATGTCCATCGTGGCGGGTGCGCCGAACTACCTGCGCGGCGGCTCGCAATCGGGCAATGTCGCGGTGGCGGAGCTTCTGGCGGAGGGGCTGGTGGACATGTTCGCCTCCGACTACGTGCCCCGCTCGCTTCTGGACGCGGCGTTCCGGCTGGCGGGCGACCCCGCCCTGCCCCATGATCTGCCCGCGGCCATCGGGCTCGTCAGCGACGCGCCCGCACGGGCCGCGGGCCTCACCGATCGCGGTCGCATCGCCGAAGGCCTGCGCGCCGATCTGGTGGCCGTGCGCATCGCCGGCGATCAGCCCGTGGTTCAGGCGGTCTGGCGCGAGGGCCGGCAAGTCTATTGAGACGCCTTCAGAAAAGGATACCCCAATGGCTCCCATCCGTATCGGTGCCGCACTCGACGTGGCCGACCTGCCCCGCTACCGCGATTGGCTCATCGCCGACCAGCGCGACCTCGAGATCCAGGATTTCCACGCGACCGAGGTGCTTCTGGGCGATTGGGAGGATCGGGCCGCCACCGCCAGGGCCGCGCTCGACGGGTTCGAGGGGCGGCTGGGCATCCACGGTCCCTTCGTCAACGTGCCGATCAGCTGCAACGATCCCGAGCTCAGGCCCATCGTCACCAACCGCTACCTGACCGGCCTGCGGGCCGCGATCGCGGTGGGCGCATCGCAGATGGTCATCCATTCGCCCTTCACCATCTGGGACGACAAGAACTACGGCGACAAGCCCGGCCGGGGCAACGATCCGTCGCACAAGGACAGCATCATCGCCGCCTGCCACGAGGTCCTGGCGCCGGTCGTGCGGCAGGCCGAGGATCATGGCGTGACCCTCGTGATCGAGAATTGCGACGACATCTCGCCCCTCGACCGGCTGGACCTCGCGCGCAGTTTTTCCTCGGCGGCGGTCAAGATCTCTATCGATACCGGCCACGCCCACAACGCCCATTGCGCACAGGGCGCCGTTCCGGTCGACTATTTCATCGTGGCGGCGGGCGAGTGGCTGGCGCATGTGCATTTGCAGGATACCGACGGCTTCGCCGACCGGCACTGGGCGCCGGGGCGCGGCACGATCAACTGGGCGAGCGTGTTTTCGGCTCTGGCCGCCTCGCCCGCCGATCCGCATCTGGTGCTGGAGTTGCGCGACCGCGATCACATCCCCGACGCGATGGCCTATCTCGAGCGCGACGGCCTTGCCTGCTGACAAGGCCCGCACCCTTCATCTTTCCCCAAATACGCGTCGCGGCATCGGCCACGGGGCACGACGCCGCGATGTAAGACGGCGTTCAGGCGACGCGACGGCCCGCCGACCAGACGCCATGGAGGACAGGCACGCCCCCGATCGCGCGGAAGCGGAGCAGATCGGCGCGCATCCCCTCGGCCAGTTGCCCGCGATCCATCAGCCCGGCGGCGCGCGCCGGCGCAGTGCTGACCGTCGCCATCGCGCGCGGCCAGTCCTTCCACAGCTCCGCCAGCCGCGTCGCGGAGTAAAGCAGCGCCGAGGGCACGTAGTCGGAGGAGACGATATCGAGCAAGTCGGCCTCTGCCAGCGCGGCGGCCGAGACGTTGCCGGAATGCGACCCGCCCCGGATCAGGTTCGGCGCGCCCATCATCACCGCGATCCCGTGCTGTCGGCAGGCACGCGCGGCCTCTTCGGTCGTCGGAAACTCCGCCAGCGCGATCCCGTGCGCGGCGGAACGCGCCACGTGACCGGCGGTCGTGTCGTCATGGCTCGCCAGCACCGCACCGAAGCGCTGCGCGGCATCGACGGCGGCGCGTTCATGGGTCCCGCGCACCCGGTCGCCCAGCGCCTGTCGCGTTTCGACATGCTCCGCGAATGCCGCCTCGGAAAGCCCATGCTTGCCCATCATGTAGGTGCGGTACTGGCCGATATCGGCGAACTGGCGCTGTCCCGGCGTGTGATCCATCAGGCTGAGGATGCCGATCCGGTCGTCGGGGCCGAACTCCGCCAGTTCCTCGACCAGCGAGTGCGAACAGATCTCGGCCCTGAGGTGCATGTGATGGCTGATCTTGAGCGCGTCGGTCGCCCGCAGCGACAGCAACTCCGTGGCGAGCTGGCGGGCATAGCGCGCCCAGCCCATGCCGCCCTTGCCCTCGATCGAGCCCACGCGGATCGCGTCGAAAACGGTGGTGATCCCGCAGGCCGCAAGCTCGGCGTCATGGGCGACGATGGCCGCCGCATGGGGCCAGTCGGCGGAGGGGCGCGGGCGGATGTGCCGCTCGAGATTGTCGGTATGAAGCTCCACCAGACCCGCGGTGACGATATCGCCCTCGCAATCGACCGCACCGTCCGGGACCGCGCCGCCGCGCGCGATCTCCACGATCTCGCCGCCGCGAAAGCTGATCCGGCCATGCAGCTCGCCGCCGGGCAGGATAAGGCGCGCATTGGCAAGGGTCCGGGTCTGGTGCATCACGAAACGGTCTTTCGGCATGGGGGTCTCAATGGAGGGTGACAGGTTGGGCGGATACCGGCGCTACGGCATATATGTGGTTCCGGAGGGCGAGCTCCACGCGGCGGGCGCGGCATGGCTCGGCTGGGACGCCGAGGCCGGTATACCGGTAGACCATCCGGATGTCCCGGGCTTGCCCGCCGCGGCCGAGCTGCTGACCCGAACGCCGCGCAAATACGGCTTCCACGGGACGGTGAAACCGCCCTTCCATCTTGCGGACGGCACCGATGCGGAGGGTTTGCACGCGGCGGCGGAGGCGTTCTGCAGGACGCAGGCGCCGGTCACGATCCCGACGCTCGAGGTCCGCCGCCTCGGCGGCTTCATCGCCGTCGTCCCGTCCGAGCCGAGCGCGGAACTCGCCGACCTCGCCGCGGCCACCGTCGAAGCCCTCGACGCCTTCCGCGCCCCGCCCTCGGAGGCGGAACTGGCCCGCCGCAGGAAAGCCCGTCTCACGGAACGGCAGGAAACGCTCCTGATGCAATGGGGTTACCCCTACGTGATGGAGGAATTCCGGTTTCACCTGACGCTCACCGGCCGCCTCGACCCCGTGGCCGCCGATCAGGCCCGCGCGGCCCTTGCGCGCCACTTCGACCCCGTGCTGCCGCGCCCCTGGACGATCGACAGCCTCTGCCTGATGGGCGAGGATGCGGAGGGGCGGTTCCACCTGATCCATCGCTACACCCTGGCGGGGTAGAGCGCGGCAAGCGCGTGCTCCACCGCGTCCTCGAGCCGGCCGGAATTGTCGATCTCGGTCACCGGCAGTCCCTCGGGAAAGGCAGGTGCCGGGCGGGAGAGCCGCCGTGCAATGTCCTGCGCGCTCTCGCGTCCACGCGCGGCAAGCCGGTCGGCCAGCACATCGGGCCGTGCGGTGACATGCAGCACATGGAGCGTGTCGAAACGCAGTGCGGCCTTGCCCAGCACGCTCCGCGACAGGTTCACCAGCGCGTCGCGCCCCATGTGGAGGACATCCGCAACGCTCGCCGGCACCCCGTAGCACAGGCCGTGGGCCTTCCAGTACAGCGCGAAATCGCCACCGGCCGCCCGCGCGGCGAAAAGCGCCGGGGAAATTCCGTCGAACGCCTCGCCGCCCGCCGTTTCGGGCCGCGTGATGACGCGCCGCACGCGGTGCAGGTCCGGACGCCGTGCGACCAGCGCCTCCATCACGCTGTCCTTGCCCGCACCTGACGGGCCGACCACGCCGATGAGGCGCCCGCGGTTCATGCCGCCACCTTGGGCGCGAAGCGGCTGACGTCGATCTCCCGGTCGGCCACGCGCTGACGCGCGGCGATGTCGTGGAAGATGCCGACGATGGCCGCACCCCCCGCCTTGGCCTCCTCGATCAGCGACAGGACCGTCTCGCGGTTGGTCGCATCGAGGCTTGCCGTCGGCTCGTCCAGCAGCAACACCGGGTAGGCATGGGCAAAACCGCGCGCGATGTTCACGCGCTGCTGCTCGCCGCCCGAGAAGGTGGTGGGCGAGAGCTGCCAGAGCGCCTGAGGGATGCGCAGCCGCTCCAACAGATCGCGCGCGCGTGCGCGGGCCTCCTCCTCCGGGCGGCCCAGCGCGAGCAAAGGCTCGGCCACCACGTCGATCGTGGGGACCCGCGGCACCACGCGCAGGAATTGCGACACGTAGCCCAGCGTCTCGCGCCGCAGCGCGAGGATCTCGCGCGGGGCGGCGGTGGTCAGGTCGAGGCCCCCGATGCGCACCGACGATCCCGGCGCGGCGAGGTAATTGCCGTAAAGGATGCGCATCACGGTCGACTTGCCCGCGCCGCTTTCTCCGGTCAGCGCCACGCATTCGCCCGGCGCCACGGAGAAACCCGCCGCCGCCAGCACCGGGATCGTCACCCCGCCCTGGTTGTGCAGGGTGAAGAACTTGCCGAGGTTTTCCACATGGATCATCGTCGTCTCCCTCACACTTGCAGAACCGAGCTGACGAGCAGCTGCGTATAGGCCGCCTGCGGATCGTCGAGCACCTGATCGGTCAGGCCCGTCTCGATCACGAGTCCGTCCTTCATGACCATCAGCCTGTCCGCCAGCAGCCGCACCACCGCAAGGTCATGGGTCACCACGATGGCGCTGAGCCCCATGCGCCGGACAAGACCGCGGATCAGGTCGAGAAGCCGGGCCTGCACGCTGACGTCGAGCCCGCCGGTGGGCTCGTCCATGAACACCAGCCGCGGCCCAGTCACGAGGTTGCGCGCGATCTGCAGCCGCTGCTGCATGCCGCCCGAAAACGCCGCCGGCCGGTCGTCGATCCTGCCTTCATGGATCTCGACCCGGCCCAGCCAGTCCACGGCATCGGCGCGGATCTCGCCGTAATGGCGCGCGCCCACGGCCATCAGCCGCTCGCCCACATTGCCGCCGGCGCTGACACGCATCCTCAAGCCGTCGCGCGGGTTCTGGTGCACGAAGGCCCAGTCGGTGCGCCCCAGCATCCGCCGTTCCGACTCCGACATGGCCAGCACATCGCGCGGCCCCTCGGCGCGGGTGTCGAAGATGACCTGTCCGCTGTCCGGCGCGAGCTGTCCTGCAAGGCAGTTCAGCAGCGTGGACTTGCCCGATCCGCTCTCGCCCACGATGCCGAGCACCTCGCCGGGCCAGAGCGTGAAGGACACGTCTGCACAGCCGATGCGCCCGCCATAGGTCCTGGTCAGCGACCGCACGTCCAGAAGCGGTGTCATGCTCGGGTCCCCTTCATCTTTCCAAAAATACGCATCGCGACGCCCGCCGCCGCGCATACCGTCGAGAGCGGGAGAGCGCCGTTTTCGCCGGCGAAAACGGGCCGGAATTGCCGGCAATTCCGCCCGCCGCTCATGCCGCGTCCTCCCGCCTGCCTGCGCAGTAATCCGTGTCGGAACACACGAACATCCGCCCGCCCTGATCGTCGGTGATAACCTCGTCGAGATAGGTGTCCTCCGCCCCGCAAAGCGCGCAAGGGTGCGGCGCCTTCGAAGGGTCGAAGGGATAATCCTCGAAATCGAGGCTCACCACCTTGGTGTGGGGCGGCACCGCGTAGATCCGCTGTTCCCGCCCCGCACCAAACAGCTGCAGCGCCGCGCTCTCGAGCTTGGGGTTGTCGAATTTCGGGATCGGCGAGGGGTTCATCACGTAACGTCCCTCGACCTTCACGGGGTAGGCATAGGCCGTGGCGATCTCGCCATGGCGGGAGATGTCCTCGTAGAGCTTCACATGCATCAGCCCGTAATCCTGCAGCGCGTGCATCTTGCGCGTCTCGACCTCGGAGGGTTCGAGGAACCGCAAAGGCTCGGGGATCGGCACCTGGTAGACGAGGATCTGACCCTCGGTCAGCGATGTTTCGGGAATGCGGTGGCGGGTCTGGATGATCGTTGCCTCCGCGGTCTTCTCCGTCACGGCGACGCCAGCGGTCTTCTCGAAGAACTTGCGGATCGAGACCGCGTTGGTGGTGTCGTCCGCGCCCTGATCGATGACCTTGAGCGTATCCTCGGGCGTCAGGCAGGCGGCCGAGACCTGCACGCCGCCCGTCCCCCAGCCATAAGGCATAGGCATCTCGCGCGAGGCGAAGGGCACCTGGTAGCCCGGGATCGCCACGCCCTTCAGGATCGCGCGGCGGATCATGCGTTTCGTCTGTTCGTCGAGATAGGCGAAATTATAGTCGCTTGCCGTCATGTCATTCCCCCGATTGCGCCGCCGGGGCGCCAGATTCCACATGCAGACTCCGGTGCGACAGCCGCCCGCTCGGAGGTATCGGGGCATGTTCCCGCTGGGATTTTCCTTCCTTTGGACGGCCGTATGCGCGTGGTTCCTCTTCGCGACCTTCGACGAGTTGAGCCCGCTGGAGCGGTCCGTCGGGATCGGTTGCGTCCTGATCGGCCTGCTTCTCATACGCACGACATGGCTGCGCTGGCGCCGCCACCGTAGCCTTCGGGTCGAAACCGATGGAGACAGCACGTGGTATGTCTGGATCGAGATCGACGGCTCGCCGCGCCGCTCCGCCTGCGATCCGCGCAAGGACTTGGACGGTGATGGAGGCGACGGCGGCGGCGACTAGGCTCATTCCGCTGCCTCCCGCGCCTGTCCGGCCATCGCTTCGGCCCTTAGCCGCCGGATCAGTTCCAGCTCCGACTGGAAATCCACGTAATGCGGCAGCTTGATGTGTTCGAGAAATCCCGTCGCCTGCACGTTGTCGGAATGGTACAGGACGAATTCCGCGTCCTGCGCCGGCGCGCCGACGTTATCCTCGCCCAGTTCCTCCCATCTGAGCGCCCGGTCCACCAGCGCCATGGAGATCGCCTTGCGCTCCGTCTGGCCGAAGACGAGGCCGTAGCCGCGCGTGAACTGGGGCGGTTCGGTCTTCGAGCCGGTGAACTGGTTCACGGTCTCGCATTCGGTCAGGACGACCTCGCCCAGCTCGATGGCAAAGCCCAGCTCGGGGATGTCCATCTCCACCGCCACCGTGCCGATCCGGAGCTCTCCCACGAAGGGGTGGTTCCGCCCGTAGCCGCGCTGCGTGGAATAGGCCATCGACAGAACGAACCCCTCGTCGCCCCGCGTCAGCGCCTGCAGCCTGAGCGGCCGGTCGGCGGGGAAGTCCAGCGGCTCCCGCGTCAGGTCGCGGGGCGTGTCGCCGCCCTCGGGCTCGGACTGGATCAGGTCCTCCCGCGCGAGGAACCCGGTGACATGGGGCATCTGCGTATCCGAGGGCGCGCCGCCCTCCGCCTCGGGCACATCCAGCCCTTCAGCCGCCAGCGCGAAGTCGAGCAGGCGGTGCGTATAGTCGAAGGTCGGGCCCAGAACCTGCCCGCCGGGGAGGTCCTTGAAGGTCGCGCTTATGCGCCGGTCGCAGGCCATCGCGCCGGTATCCACCGGGTGCGAGGCGCCGAAGCGCGGCAGCGTCGTGCGATAAGCGCGGATCAGGAACACCGCCTCGATCAGGTCGCCGCGGGCCTGCTTGATCGCCAGCGCCGCGAGATCGGGATCGTAGAGCGACCCCTCCGCCATCACCCGGTTGACGGCAAGCGCCAGTTGCTCGCGGATCTGCGCGATGGAAAGCTCCGCCACCTCCGTGTCGCCGCGCCGTTCCTCCGCCAGCCAGGCATGGGCGTTGTCGATGGCCCGCTCGCCGCCCTTGACCGCAACATACATGGCTCAGACCTCCTCGACCCGGGTGGAACGCGGCAGACCGGCGACGCGGTCACCGCTGGTGAAAAAGCAATCGAAGCCCAGCGGGAACCGCGTCCGGTTGCGCTGGAACGTGGCGGTCTCGGGCAGCGAGAGATGCGCCTCGGTCTCGATCCCGGGGCCTGTCAGGCGTGCGCCCGTCGCGGCAAGCGCGGGCATTTCCACGATCAGCGTCGCCGCGCGATCGGGGTATTCCGCCGTTCCGGTGGCGAAGCGATGGGTGGGCTGCAGCGCCTCCCACGTGCCCAGCGCGAAGGCCGCCGCCTCGGCCGAAACCAGCGGTGCGCCGGTGTGGAAGGTAATCCAGCCGCGCAACGCCTCGGTGTCGCGGGAAGGCCCGAGATGGACCGGCGTGGTCCCGTCGCAGAGCGTCAGCAGAAGTACGCCCGCGGCGGGCGAACAGGGCGCGGGCGGTGTGGCGCCCGAGAGCGTCTCGATCCGGCCCGGGCGGCTCAGCGCCTGAAGTGCTGCGCGAAAGGCATGGGCCGCCGCGCGCGGTGGATCGGCGAAACCGCCTTCGAGATACTGCTCCGTCATCCGTTCTCTCCGCGCACCATCGTGAAAAACTCCACCTTCGTGGCCGCCGCCTTGGCCGCGCGCGACCGCTTCCCGGCCTCCGCCTCGGCGCGCAGGGGGGCCAGGATGGCCGTCTCCAGCGCGTCCGCCTCACCCCCTTCGCACAGCGCGTCGATCAGGGCCGCGACACGCGCGGCATCCTTGTCGCGTCCTTGCACATGGCCGTGACCCACCGCTCCAGCCGCCAGCCGCACCGTCGCGCGGGTGACCGTCATCTCGCCGAGGTTGAACGGCGCGCCCGTCGCCCCGGCGCGCCCGCGCACCATGACCGTCCCGATCTCGGGCGGGCGCAGCACGTCATGGGCGGGCATTTCGCGCCCCCCGAGCCATCCCGACCAGAGCGCCAGCAGACGCCCCGCCGGCGCCTTGGCCAGCGTGGACAGGCGCGCGCGCCGCGCCTCGGTCTCCGGGCGTGCAGCGGCCTGCGGGATCCCTTCCATCGTCGAATTCGACATCTTGCGGGGTTGTCCATTTATTTATACAACTATACAAACTGATACTCCCGTGGCAGGGTCCTCGGCAAGGCCGGCCTCATGAAACTTTGGTGACAGCTTGGGACGACCCGCCCTCTGGACCTCGATCCGCGACCAGCTTGGCGATGAAATCGCGCGGGGCCATTACGCGCCGGGCGAACGCCTGCCGACCGAGGCGCAACTCGCCGCGCGCTTCGGCGTCAACCGGCACACGGTGCGGCGCGCGCTTGCGGATCTGGCTGACACCGGCACGGTTCATGCAAGGCGCGGGGCCGGCGTGTTCGTCCAGCACCGCCAGATGCCCTACCCGATCGGCAAGCGCGTGCGGTTCCACCAGAACCTCGCGGCCGCCGGACGGGTGCCGGAGAAGCGGACGCTTATGCTCCAGACGCGCGCGGCCAGCCCTCAGGAGGCCGAGGCGCTGAAGCTGGCGGAGGGCGCGCGGGTCCATGTCTACGAGGGGCTGAGTTTTTCCGACGAGGTGCCCATCGCGCTGTTCCGGTCGGTCTTTCCCGCCGATCGCCTGCCCGAAATGATCGCGGCCCTGCGCGAGACGGGATCGGTGACGGCCGCCTTCGCCGCGCACGGGATCGACGATTACACCCGCGCCCGCACCGAGATCACGGCCAAGCCCGCCGATGCCACGCTGGCCGCGCAACTGAGGCTGCCGCCCGGCGCGCCGATCCTGCGCAGCGTCGGTGTGAACGTGGATGCCGGCGGCACGGCGCTGGAATATGGGCGCACATGGTTCGCGGGCGACCGGGTGACGCTGACGCTGGGCGCGGACGCGCTCTGAGCCGCGTCTTGCGCGCATACATCGGCGGTTAACTCCGGATGCCTATGGTCGAGCCGGAGCCGGTGGGGGTCCTTCCACCGTGCCGCGCGAAGACGCCCGACAAACCCGTTTCAAGCCGTCCCGGCTCCGGAAAGACATGATGCTCAGCCCGATTTCGGGGCCCTCCCCCACGCCATCCCGCTCCCGTGCCGCCAGGATATGGCCGATGCCCTTCGGCCTCGCCAAGCGCATCTTCGATCTTGGGTTTTCCGCGCTGGTCCTCGTGCCGCCGCTCCTGTTGGTGGGCGCCTGCCTTCTCGTCCTGAACCCGGTCCTCAACCCCGGCCCGCTGCTCTATCGGCCACGGCGCATGGGACGCGGCTGCACGCCGTTCCGGATCTACAAGTTCCGCACGATGGCGCCCGCCCCTCCCGGTGCACGGCGTGGCCCCGAAGACCCCGTCGAGACCGAGCGCATGACCCGCCTCGGCGCCTGCCTCCGCCGCGCCCGGTTCGACGAATTGCCCCAGATCATCAACGTGTTCCGTGGCGAGATGAGCCTGATCGGCCCGCGCCCCGACGACCTGCCCCATGCACGCCGCTTTCTTCTCGACATCCCGGGATACCGGCTTCGCCATGCCGTCCGGCCCGGGATTTCAGGCCTCGCGCAGGTGGAACTTGGCTATGTTCAAGGGCGCGACGGGACATGCCGGAAAACCGAGCTGGATCTGGAGTACATCCGCCGCGCGGGTCCCGGTCTCGACGCGCTGATCTTCTGGCGCACGCTGCGGATCATCGTCGATCTGAAGGGAGAGTGACGGCGCCGCAAACACGTGATGGCCACACGGCCAACCGCACGGTATAACGCGCGAAAAGCCGGTAGCGGCACGAGCGGGAATGACCAGGACAGAACGCACCCCAGGACGCAGACGGGCGCCCCGGACGGCACCGGGGTTCAACGTGGTCGTCGTAGCCCAGGCCGGACGGCTGCAATACGAAGCGGCCTTGTTCTGCGCCTCGTTCCGGGCGGCGATGCCCGGCTTCCCCGGTCGTCTCTTCGTCGCGGAACCGCAGCAGGGCCCCCGCTGGACCCGCGACCCCCGCATCTCCGACCCCGCCGTGCGCTCCCTGCTGGAGGAACTCGGCGCCGAAATCCTGCCCTTCGAGACGCCGGTCTTCGGCGAGAGCTACGCCTACGGCAACAAGATCGAATGCCTCTCCGCCCTGCCTGAAGGCGAACCCTTCGTCTTTTTCGACAGCGACACGCTGATCCTGGGCGACCTCATGGAGGTTCCGTTCGACTTCGACCGCCCTTCCGCCTCGCGCCGGGTCGAGGGGACATGGCCCAGCATCGAACTCTACGGACCGGGCTACACCGCGACCTGGAAGGCGCTTTACGACCGGTTCGGAATCGATTTCGACAGCTCGCTCGACCTCGCCCAGCCCGACGAGTATTGGCGCCGCTACCTCTATTTCAACGCGGGCTTTTTCTACTACCGATGCCCGCGCGCCTTCGGCTCCCGCCTGCTCGAGATCGCGCGCACGATCCGAGACGACCCGCCGCCCGAGCTGGTCTGCCAATCGCTCGATCCGTGGCTCGACCAGGTGGCGCTGCCGCTGGTCATCCACGAGCTTGGCGGCGGGCGCGACGCGCTGGAGCCCGGCTGGCTCGACGGGTCGCACAGTTGTCACTACCGGGTCCTGCCGATGCTCTATGCGCGGGAGGCCGACGGCGTGGTGGAGGTGCTGGAAACCGTCACGGCCCCGAACCGGATCAAGAAGGTGCTCAAGGGTTACGAGCCGATGAAGCGCATGGTCTTTCAGGGAAAAGGCGCAAAGGCGCGGGCGCTCTTCGATCGTGGCGACCTGCCCCGGAAGGAGCAGGCCATTCGCAATACGCTGAAACGGGAGAAGCTCTGGCTGCGCTAGGCGCGCGTCGGAAATGCCCGCATTTCCGATCAGACTTGCCGGCAAGTCTGATCGCGCCTAACCGGCCCGTTCGCGATCCTATCCTGCCGTGGCGCTCTCGTCCTTCTTGCGCTCTGCGTAGATCATCAGCGGCTGCACGTCCGAAGTCACCGATTCCTCGTTCACGACAACCTCCTCGACGCCATCGGCGCCCGGCATTTCGAACATCGTGTCGAGGAGGATATCCTCCATGATCGAGCGGAGGCCCCGCGCGCCGGTCTTGCGTGCGATCGCGCGCTTCGCGATGGCAGTGAGCGCATCCTCGGTGAAGGTCAGCGTCACGTCCTCAAGCTCGAAGAGTCGCTGATACTGTTTGACCAGCGCGTTTTTGGGCTGCGTCAGGATCTGCACCAGCGCCTCCTCGTCGAGGTCGGTCAGCGTGGCGATCACCGGCAGACGGCCGACGAATTCCGGGATCAGGCCGAATTTCAGCAGGTCCTCCGGTTCGAGTTCCTTGAATGTCTCGCCCACGCCGCGGCTGTCATTGTCCTTGACGTCCGCACCGAAGCCGATGGCCGAGCCCTTGCCGCGCTGCGCAATGATCTTTTCCAGCCCCGCAAAGGCGCCGCCACAGATGAACAGGATGTTCGTGGTGTCCACCTGCAGGAATTCCTGCTGCGGATGCTTGCGCCCGCCCTGCGGCGGCACGGAGGCCACGGTGCCCTCCATGATCTTCAGGAGCGCCTGCTGCACGCCCTCGCCCGAGACGTCCCGGGTGATCGAAGGGTTGTCGGACTTGCGCGTGATCTTGTCGACCTCGTCGATATAGACGATGCCGCGCTGGGCCCGGTCGACATTGTATTCGCTCGCCTGAAGCAGCTTCAGGATGATGTTCTCGACATCCTCGCCCACGTAACCCGCCTCGGTCAGCGTGGTGGCGTCGGCCATGGTGAAGGGCACATCGAGGATGCGCGCCAGCGTCTGCGCCAGAAGCGTCTTGCCGCAACCCGTGGGGCCGATCAGCAGGATGTTCGACTTCGCCAGTTCGATGTCGGATTTCCCGGCGTGGTTCAGACGTTTGTAATGGTTGTGCACCGCCACCGAGAGCACGCGCTTGGCATGCGACTGGCCGATCACGTAATCGTCGAGAACCTCGCAGATCTCCTGCGGGCTGGGCACGCCGTCGGTGGATTTGAGCCCCGCCGACTTCGTTTCCTCGCGGATGATGTCCATGCAGAGTTCGACGCATTCATCGCAGATGAACACCGTTGGGCCTGCAATCAGCTTTCGGACTTCGTGCTGGCTCTTGCCGCAGAACGAGCAGTAGAGCGTGTTCTTGCTGTCGCCGCCGGATGAACTTGCCATATCGTCTTCCCTTCCGGGTCCCTAAACGGGAATTCCCAGGCGGGTGTGGGCGCCCGCCAGAGCTTCTAACCAATCACATCCGGACTAGCCTAATTCAGCCCCGGCGCCACCACAATCGCCAATTTCCCGATGTGCCGGGCCTGTGATCGGTTGACGCCGGATCAGGCTTTTTCGCCTTCGGCGGCGCCGCGATTCTCGACGATCTCGTCGATCAAGCCCCATTCCTTCGCCTGTTCCGGGTCCATGAAATTGTCGCGCTCCAGCGCGTCCACGACAGCCTCGAACGTCTGGCCGGTATGTTTCACATAGATCTGGTTAAGGCGGTCTTTAAGCTTCTGGGTTTCCCTGGCGTGGATCATGATGTCCGTCGCCTGCCCCTGGTAGCCGCCGGAGGGCTGGTGGACCATAATCCGGCTGTTGGGCAGGGAAAAGCGCATGCCCTTTTCGCCGGCCGTCAACAGGAGCGACCCCATCGAGGCCGCCTGCCCGACCACCAGCGTGGAGACCTTCGGCTTGATGTACTGCATCGTGTCGTAGATCGACAGGCCGCTGGTCACCACGCCGCCGGGCGAGTTGATGTACATCGAGATTTCCTTGGACGGGTTGTCCGCCTCGAGGTGCAGCAGCTGCGCCACGATCAGGCTGGACATGCCGTCATGGACCGGCCCCGAGACGAAAATGATCCGTTCCTTCAGGAGGCGAGAGAAAATGTCGTAGGCACGCTCCCCCCGGCTCGTCTGTTCGACGACCATGGGAACGAGCGTATTCATGTAAAAGTCGTGGGGATCTTGCATTACCGTCTGCCTCGGGTCGGTTGCGTTGAGCGTCGGAGCAGGAGACTAGTGCCCCCCCCGGGGGGCTGCAAGGGCGCCCGACGGCACGGTCGCGTCAGTTTCCGGCGAATTGTCGCGACCGGCGGGGCGTCCTTGACCCGCGGTGCAGAGCCCTAGCTGCCAGACATGACCCTGATCGCCCGCGCCACCCGCACCGAAGCGCTGCGCCTGCTGCAGGATTTCGTGCCGCAGGCCGGCCGCGCCTATGCCGCGAGCCGCAATTTCGACCGCCCCGGCGCCGGGCATGCGAATGTGTCGCGCCTTTCGCCCTATCTGCGGCATCGCCTGATTACCGAGGCCGAGGTGCTTCAGGCGGTGCTCGGCCGCCACGCGGTGGCTGCGGCCGAGAAATTCGTCCAGGAGGTTTACTGGCGCACCTACTGGAAAGGCTGGCTGGAACTCAGGCCGGGGGTATGGGGCGCGTATCGAAGCGATCTGAACACGGCGCTTGCGCGGCTCCGCTCCGATCCCGATCTGGCGGAGACCTTGCGCCGCGCCGAGGCCGGCGAGACCGGGATCGAGGCCTTCGACGCCTGGGCGACGGAACTGACGCGGAGCGGCTACCTGAGCAACCATGCCCGGATGTGGACCGCATCGATCTGGATCTTCACGCTGCGCCTGCCGTGGGAGCTGGGCGCGGATTGGTTCATGCGGCATCTTCTCGATGGCGATCCGGCCTCGAACACGCTGAGCTGGCGCTGGGTGGCGGGCCTGCAGACGCGCGGCAAGCTCTATGTGGCGCGGGCCGGCAACATCGCCTGGTATACCGATGGACGGCACGACCCGGCCGGCCTGCTGAACGAGGCGCCGGAGCCGCTGTCCGGGCCAGCCCCGCCCGCCCCGCGCGCCGCGCCCGAGGGGGACATGCCCGCGCCGGGGCTGCGCACTGGGATGCTCCTGACCGAGGATGACCTGAGCCCGCGTTTCGTGCTCGCGCGCCTCGACGCGCCGCCCGTCGCCCATGCCACGCTCTGTTCGGTCGACCGTCGTTCACCGAGGGCCGTGTCGGAGAAGGTGACCGGCTTCGCAACGGCCGCCATCGCCGACGCGCGCGGCCGCTGGGCCGACCGGCTGGGCGAAGCGGGACCGGAAGCCGACCGGCCCGGAACCATCCGGGACTGGGCCGTGGCACATGGGCTGGAGCAGGTCGTCACGCCTTACGCCCCGGTCGGCCCGGCCGCCTCGGCGCTGCGGGAGTTGGGGCGCCTGCTGGAGGCCGAGGGCATCGCGCTGCTGCGTGTCCTGCGGGACGAGGACCGCGCCGCCTGGCCTTTTGCGACGCATGGATTCTTCCGCTTCAAGGAACGGATCCCCGAGTTACTCACAGAAGCGGTTGGATCTGTGGAGAGATCGCAAATGTGATAGCGCAAGTCGCATAAGCTCCATATTTTTGGCGTTTCGCCTCTTGATCTTTGTTCGATATTTTCGTCTGATGCGCCAAAATTCTATCCACTGACCGGCTCGGGCGGCGTATGCCGCATCATATCCTCGACCAGCGCGACGAAGCCCTTCACCTGCCCCTCGATATCGGCCGCCCCCAGCGCGGCGGTCGCGGCGGACGCATCGCCCACTGTTCCCTTCTCGCTGAGATCGTTCGCCAGCCAGCCGAGATTGGCATCGGCCATGTGGTAGCCCAGCTTCGCGGACCGCTGCCTAAGCGCCGTCTGCGCGCTGGCGAAATCCTCGACCAGTTCGGTGCGGACAAGCTCGGGATAGAGCGCCAGCATCATCGAGGTCTCCGACAGCCCGCCGTGGATGTCGATCATCGGTCCCTCCGGATAGGAATAGACCCGGTCCGGCGTAAGCCGCGTCCAGGATGTTGTCGCCACCGCCATGCCGTGGCTCTGACGCAGTTCCCGCGCGACGATCTCCATCGGCGCGACATTGCCACCGTGGCTCGTGACAATGATCAGTTTGCGCAGGCCCGCGCGCGCCACGCTGTGCCCGATCTGCAGCCATGTGCGGATCGCCGTGTCCCAGTCGAGCGTAAGGGTCCCCGGAAAAGCGATATGTTCGTTGGACTTGCAGACCTGCTGCACCGGCAGGAACGTGGCTGTCGCCTCCGCCGGAAGCGCCTCGGCGCAGCGCGCGACCATGGCCTCGGCGATCAGCGCATCGACCCCAACCGGCAGATGCGGCCCGTGCTGTTCTATCGCGGCGACCGGCAGCACGGCGATCCAGTCGCTCGTGTCCGCGTCGGAAAAATCCCGCGTCGTCATCTCGCGCCAATGTCGTCTGGGTCCGGCCATGTCCTGTCCCGTCCTTTTCTTGTGAACGGGGCAAACAAACGGCATCGAAGACGCCGCTTCAAGCGCGAAGCGTCGGCTCAGTCCGCCGAGCGGAAGCGAAAGACGCCTGTTGCCGTCGCGATGACCGCACCCGTCTCGTCGCGAAGCGTACCGGAGGCGAAAAAGGTAGAGCGTCCACCACCCGTTTTCGAAGCTTCAGCAACCAGCCGCAATCCATTGACCTGACTGATATAATTCACTGTGAGCGACAGTGTAAGCGCCATGGCGCGCCGGTCCCTGTCACCGGTGTAACAGCCGCAATAGCCCATCGCGGTGTCGAGCAGCGTCGCGTGTACGCCGCCATGGACGATGCCCTGACGGTTGCCCAGATGCCCCGCCACGGGCAGCTCCACCCGCGCCCATCCATCGCGCCACCCGGTCAGTTCGAAGCCCAGATGCGCTTGGAGCGGATAGGTCTCTTCGCGAAGGGTCGGATCAAGATCGGACATCGAGCGCCTCCAGCCCGGCCTCGGCATAGCGCGGTACCAGTTCCCCCAGCTTCAGACCGCGCTCGGGGTCCGAGGCGTTGCCGTCGAGCGCGCGCCGCTTCACGCCCTGCAGGATCGCGGCCATACGGAAGAAGCAGAACGCGACGTGGACGCCGAAATCCATGATGCCGTCCTGACCGGTAAGCCTGCAGTATTCATCGAGAAATTCCTGGTCCGACATCAAGCCCTCCGCTGCGCGATCCACCCCGGCGAGGCCACGGCCCGTCTCGCCGACCGGCATCTGCCACTGCATGATGACGGCCGCGAGATCCGCATAGGGATGGCCCAGCGTCGACAGTTCCCAGTCGAGCACCGCAACGACATCCGGGCCCTCGGGCGCAAAGAGGAGATTGTCGATCCGGAAATCCCCGTGCACCAGCGACACCTGCCCGTCATCCTCGGGGCACTCCCGGTCGAGCACCGCGATCAGCCGGTCCATGGCAGGAATCGCCTCGGTCTCGCTGGCGCGGTATTGCTTCGACCAGCGGTCGATCTGTCGGCGGAAGTAGTTGCCGCGCGGCCCGTAATCCGACAGGCCCACCGCATCGATGTCAATTTTATGGATACTGGCAAGAACGCGCGCCATGTTCTTGAAATATTGGTACCTATCGGCCCTCGGCACATCGGGCAGGCGGGGGTCGTCGAAACTCCGACCCTCTACATGCGCCATGATGTAGAAGGCCGAGCCGATCACGCCCTCATCCTCGCACAGCGCCAGCATGCGCGGCACTGCAACATCCGTGTCGAACAGGGCGGACTGCACGCGAAACTCGCGCTCCACCGCATGGGCCGACTTGAGCAGTACGCCCCCGGGCTTGCGCCGCAGGACGTAACGCGTGTCGCCGGCATGGAGCACATAGGTCGGGTTGGACTGTCCGCCCTGGATTTTTTCCGCCTTTTCAATCGGCTTCGCACCCGGCACCGCCTTTGCCATCCAGGCGGAGACCGCCGCCAGATCGAGACTCATGGCGCCGCGTTCGTATGCTTGCGCAGCTCGGCGCGCGCGACCTGGCGGCGATGCACCGCATCGGGGCCATCGGCGAAGCGCAGCGTGCGCAGGTCCGTCCAGATCGACGCCAGCGGCGTATCCTGGCTGATCCCCGTGGCGCCGAAGAGCTGCATGGCCTCGTCCACCACCTTCAGCGCCATCAAGGGCGCCTGCACCTTGATCTTGGAAATCCACGGCTGCGCGGCGCGCACGCCGGCTGTATCCATCATCCACGCGGCCTTGAGGCACAGAAGCCGCGTCATCTCGATCTCGATCCTTGCGTTCGCGATGATGTCGTAATTCGCGCCAAGCTCGGCCAGCGGCTTGCCGAAGGCCTCCCGGCCAAGAGCCCTTTTGCACATGAGTTCAAGGGCATACTCCGCCCGACCGATCGCGCGCATGCAATGGTGGATGCGCCCCGGACCCAGCCGGCCCTGCGCCACTTCGAAGCCGCGCCCCTCGCCGAGGATCACCGCGTCGAGCGGCACGCGCACATCGGTGAAGCGGATGTGCATATGGCCATGCGGCGCATCGTCATGGCCGAAGACCTGCATCGGGCGCAGCACCGCGATCCCCTCGCTGTCGGCGGGCACCAGCAGCATCGTGTGGCGCGTGTGTTTCTGCGCCTCCGGGTCAGAGCAGGCCATCAGGATATAGAGGCTGCAGCGCGGATCGCCCGCGCCGGTTGCCCAGTATTTCTCGCCGTTTAGGACGTAATGCTCACCGTCTCGTTCGCATTTTAGCGAAATCTGAGTGGCATCGGAGGAGGCGACGTCGGGTTCCGTCATCAGGTAGGCCGATCGCGCCTCGCCCGCCATCAGACCCGGTAGCCAGCGGGCCTTCTGCGCCTCGGTGCCGTATCGCTCCAAGACCTCCATGTTGCCGGTGTCCGGCGCGTTGCAGTTGAAAACCTCCGGCGCGATGGTCACCGCCCCCATCTCCTCGGCGAGATAGGCGTATTCGACGGTGCTGAGCCCGTAGCCCTTGTCGCTGTCGGTCAGCCAGAAGTTCCACAGGCCTTGATCTTTTGCCTTTTCCTTCAGCGACTTGAGGATCTCGACCTGCCTCTCGGTCATGGCGAAGCGGTCGCCCGAAGGGTGCCGCCCGACCTCGGCGTGATACTCCGCGTCAAGCGGCGCGATCTCGTCGCGCACCATGCGCCGCACCGCCTCCACCAGCGGACGCACGCGGTCCGTCATCCCAAGGTCCATCTCACTCCTCCCGACGCTCATGGCCGCGCCGACGCTACCCGGGGGGGCCGGGGGCCGCAAGCGTCCGCCCCTTGCGGCCGGGGCCGATTTGCGGTGTCTTGGAGGCGCGCAATGGGAGATTGAAAATGCCCGATGGACAGACCCGCCACAGCGGCCCCTCGCTTGCCCCGTTCGACTGGGCCGATCCGTTCCACCTGAGCGACCAGCTGGGCGAAGACGAACGGATGGTCGCGGACAGCGCGCGGAGCTTTGCCGAGGCGGAACTCGCCCCCCGCGTGACCGAGGCCTATCTCGATGAGAAGGTCGCGCCGGAACTCTTTGCCCTGATGGGAGAAATGGGCCTTCTGGGTGTCACGATACCCGAGGAGTACGGCGGCCTGGGCGCGGGCTATGTCACCTATGGCCTCGTGGCGCGGGAGGTCGAGCGCGTCGACAGCGGCTACCGCTCGATGATGTCGGTGCAGTCGAGCCTCGTGATGTACCCGATCGACGCCTATGGGTCCGAGGCGCAGCGGCAGAAATACCTGCCCGGCCTTGCCAGGGGGGAGTTGATCGGCTGTTTCGGCCTGACAGAGCCCGACGCGGGCTCCGACCCGGGGGGCATGAAGACCGTCGCGAGGAAAACCGACGGCGGCTATGTCCTGAACGGGTCCAAGATGTGGATCTCGAATTCGCCCATAGCCGATGTCTTCGTGGTCTGGGCCAAGTCGGAGGCCCACGAGGGCAAGATCCGTGGCTTCGTGCTGGAGAAGGGCATGAAGGGCCTTTCCGCGCCGAAGATCGGCGGGAAACTCTCGCTTCGCGCCTCGGTCACCGGCGAGATCGTGATGGATGGCGTCGAGGTCGGCGAGGACGCGCTCCTGCCCGGGGTGGAGGGGCTGAAGGGACCGTTCGGTTGCCTCAACCGCGCACGCTACGGTATCGCCTGGGGCGTGATGGGCGCGGCGGAGGATTGCTGGCACCGGGCGCGTCAATACGGGCTGGACCGGGTGCAGTTCGGCCGCCCGCTGGCGCAGACGCAGCTTTTCCAGAAGAAGCTCGCCGACATGCAGACCGAGATCGCTCTGGGGCTTCAGGCGGCGTTGCGCGCGGGGCGGATGCTGGACGAAGGCAGCTGCGCGCCCGAGGTCATCTCACTGATAAAACGCAACAATTGCGGCAAGGCACTGGATATCGCGCGGGCGGCGCGGGACATGCATGGCGGTAACGGGATCATGGCGGAGTACCACGTGATGCGGCATGCCCAGAACCTCGAGACGGTGAACACCTACGAGGGCACGCATGACGTGCACGCCCTGATCCTTGGCCGTGCGCAGACGGGTCTGCAGGCGTTCTTCTGACGGGAACGGGCCCATGGACCTGAGCTATTCGCCCGAGGAACAGGCCTTCGAGGCGGAGGTGCGCGATTTCCTTGCGGCCCACCTGCCCCGCGAGATTTCGGAGCGCGTGCTTGCCCGGCGGGAGCTGACCCGCGACGACATGCTGCGCTGGCATGCGATCCTGAACGACAGGGGCTGGCTCGCCGGGCCATGGCCGCGGGATTTCGGCGGGCAGGCATGGGGCCCGGTAGAGGCGCATATCTTCGAGGAAGAATGCTGCCGCGCGGGCGCGCCGCGCATCGTCCCCTTCGGCGTCCGCATGCTGGGACCGGTGCTGATGGAATTCGGCACGACGGAGCAGCAGGCGGAGTATCTGCCCCGCATCCTCGACGGGCGGGACTGGTGGTGCCAGGGCTATTCGGAACCGGGCGCGGGCTCGGACCTCGCCAGCCTCAAGACCCGGGCGGAGCGGGACGGCGACGCCTATGTCGTGAACGGCCAGAAGACCTGGACCACGCTGGGCCAATACGCCAACCGCATCTTCTGCCTCGTGCGCACGAAGGCCGAGGGCAAGCCGCAGGAGGGGATTTCCTTCCTTCTGATCGACCTCGACACGCCGGGCATCGAGATGCGACCCATCCGCCTGATCGAGGGCGGTTACGAGGTGAACGAGGTGTTCTTCACCGATGTCCGCGTGCCCATCGCCAACCGCGTCGGCGCAGAGAACGAAGGTTGGACGATCGCGAAATACCTGCTGGATCACGAGCGGACGAATATCGCGGGCGTGGGCTTTTCCCTGCAGGCGCTGGAACAGGTCAAGGCGCTGGCCCGTACCGTCCGGAGAGGCGGCAAGCCCCTGATCGAGAACACGCTTTTCGCCGCGCGCATCGCATCGGTCGAGGCGGAGCTGGAGGCGATGAAGATCACCAACCTGCGGATGCTCGCGCATGCCGCCAAGGGCGGGCGGCTGGGCGCCGAGCCCTCGATGCTCAAGATCAAGGGCACGCAGATCCGGCAGACGATCAACGATCTGGCACGCCGCGCGCTTGGCCCCACCGCCGCGCCCTTCCCGTCGGAGGAGCTGGAGGGCAACCTGCGCGTGGCGCCCGCGGGCCACGCCAATGACACGGCGAGCTATTTCAACAACCGCAAGATTTCGATCTATGGCGGGTCCAACGAAATTCAGCGCAACATCCTTGCCAAGGGGCTGGTGCAGCGATGAATTTCGAGATGAGCGATGACCGCCGCATGCTGGCCGACACGCTGCGGCGGACGCTGTCGGACGGCTACGGGTTCGACCACCGCACGCGCGTCGCCTACGAGGCGCCGTTTCACGACCCCGCGCAATGGGCGGCGCTGGCGGAGCTTGGGCTGTTCTACGCCTTCGCGGACGAGGACGCGGGTGGCATGGGCGGGTCGGGTTTCGACATCGCCGTGGTGTTCGAGGAACTGGGCCGCGTGCTCTGCCCCGAGCCGGTCCTGCCGGCGCTGATGGCGATCCGCGCCTTCGCGGGCACGGGGGGCGTGCCGGAGAAGGTACTGTCAGGGGCCATCCGGTACGCCGTGGCCTTCGGCGAAACCGACGCGCCATATGACCTCGAAGGGATCGCCACGCGGGCCACGAAATCCGGGGACGGCTGGGCGCTGTCGGGCCGCAAAACCGTGGTCTACGGCGCGGGTGCGGCCGACCGGCTGCTGGTGTTGGCTGTGGCGGAGGACGGGGCTGGCCTGTTCGATGTCGCGGCCTCCGATGCCGGTATCGCCGCCTATGGCATGATCGACGGCGGCCCGGCGGGGGAGGTCACGCTGGATGGCGCGCCCGCGACACGGCTGGAGGCCGACCCGCAGGACATGCTCGACTGGGCGGCTCTGGCGCTCTCGGCCGAGGCGCTCGGGGCGATGGATGCAACCTTCGCGATGCTGACCGAGTATCTCGGCACGCGCAGGCAGTTCGGCCAGCCCATCGGTGCCTTCCAGGCGCTTCAGCACCGTGCCGTCGACCTGTCGATCGAGATCGAGCAGGCGCGGTCCATCACCATCGCCGCCGCCGCCGCGATGGGCGGGCCGGACCAGTCGCACCGCGCGAGCCAGGCCAAGCATCTGGTGGGCCGCATCGCAAGGGCCGTGGCGGAGGAAGCGATCCAGATGCATGGCGGCATCGCGATGACGTGGGAGTATCCGGTCAGCCACTACGCCAAGCGGCTGGTCATGATCGACCACCAGTTCGGAGATACCGACCACCATCTCGAGCGGTTGATCGCGGCGCTTCAGTCCGCCTGACCGCCGCCGCGCAGGAGGCCGTCGAAAAACCCGGTTTCGTCCTCTTCGGGGTCCTGATCCTCTGCGCCACTGTCGCCCGTCTGATCCTCGGCGCTCATCCGCGCGATGATGCTGTCGGGCGTCACCGTGCCGATGACCTCGCCTGCGTCTTCCACGACGATCCGCCGCGCACCGCCGGCCAGCATCTCCATCAACTGCTTGACCGGGGTCTCGGCGGGCTGGCGTGGCCCCAGCGTCTTGGAGTTTCCGACACCGGCCAGCATCACGTCCCGCGCGGTCAGCACGCCCAGCGGGTTCATGTTGGCCACGAACTCCGCCACGTAATCGCTTGCGGGCGCAGAGAAGATGTCGCGCGGGGTGCCGCATTGCACGATACGCCCGCCCTCCATGATCGCGATGCGATTGCCGATCTTGAAGGCCTCGTCCAGATCGTGGCTGACGAAGATGATCGTGCGCTTCAGGTCGCGTTGCAGGTCCAGAAGTTCGTCCTGCAGCTTGGTGCGGATCAGCGGGTCGAGCGCCGAAAACGGTTCGTCCATGAGCAGGATCGGCGCATCGGTGGCAAACGCGCGGGCAAGGCCCACGCGCTGCTGCATTCCCCCCGAAAGCTCCCCCACCTTGCGCTCGGCCCAGTCGGAGAGGCCCACGAGGCTGAGCTGACGGTCCACGCGCGCATTGCGCTCGGCCGCCTGCATCCCCGACAGCTCCAGACCGAAGCCGACATTCTCCCGCACCGTGCGCCAAGGCAGCAGGCCGAAGGCCTGGAACACCATGGCGACGCGGGTCTGGCGGATATCGCGCAGGGTCTTCGCATCGGCATTGGTCACGTCGACCATGCGCCCGCCATCGGCCTGCACCTCGACCGAGCCGCGCGCCACCGGGTTCAGCCCGTTCACCGCCCGCAGCAGCGTCGACTTGCCCGACCCCGACAGGCCCATGAGGACGAGGATCTCGCCCTCCTCCACCTCGAGCGTGCAATCATGAACGCCCAGCACATGGGTGGTTGCGGTCTGGATATCCTCCCGCGTGGCGCCATTGTCGGCCATCTCCAGCGCGCGGGCGGGCGCGGGGCCGAACATGATGCACACCTCGTTGAACCGGACGACGGTGTTCATTTCGACGGCACCCTGAGCAGGCGATCAAGCAGGATGGCGACGACGACAATGATCAGCCCCGCCTCGAAACCCAGCCCCGTGTTCACCTGGTTGAGCGCTCGGACCACCGGCACGCCCAGCCCGTTGGCGCCGACCAGCGCCGCGATGACCACCATCGACAGTGACAGCATGATCGTCTGGTTCAGGCCCGCCATGATCTGCGGCCACGCGTATGGCAGTTCCACCTTCCAGAGCTTCTGCCGCGGCGTGGCGCCGAAGGCGTCGGCGGCCTCCATCAGCGCCCGCGGCGTCGAGGCGATGCCCAGATGCGTCAGCCGGATCGGGGCGGGCAGGACGAAGATGACCGTAGCGACCAGACCGGGGACCATGCCGATGCCGAAAAAGACAATTGCCGGAATAAGATAGACGAAAGTCGGCAGCGTCTGCATCAGGTCGAGAACCGGCCGCATCCAGGCATAGAATCGTGGCCTGTGAGCCACGGCGATCCCGATCGGAACGCCCAGCCCCATGCAGACGACGCAGGCCGCCAGCACCAGCGTCAGGCTCTCGGTCGTTTCCTCCCAGTAGCCCTGGTTGATGATGAAGAGAAACCCGACGATCAGAAGCGCAGGCATCTTCCAACCGCGATGCAACCGCCAGGCCAGCGCCGCGATGATGGCCGTGATCAGGATCGGGTGCCAGGCTTCGGGGTAGAGATATTCGATCTCCGAGCGGCGCAGGTCGTAGATCCAGCCGGTATTCGGCGGCTCCTGCAACAGCGCGAGGATCACGTCGATGAAGATCTCGAGCCCGGCGGCCATCGCGTCGAACACGCCAGAAAGATTGGCCTGCAACCAGTCGAACCCGGCCTCGGCCGCGTCGTCCACGCGAAGCTTGCATTCGCTCAGGGCTGCAAGGGCTCCACCCTCGGCAGGCAGGCCCTCGTCACACTCGGTGAGCCGGTTCAACATGGTCAGGCGCCCCCGGACGCGAACAGGCGGCAGGCCCCGGTGCGCCGCCTGTCAGGGTTCGGTCGGTGGCTCAGAGGCCGAGCGCCTCGGACACGGCCGCCGCGGCGTCGCCGCCGTCAACGGTGGTCACACCGTCCAGCCAGCCCATGACCACATCCGGATTCGCGGTCAGCCATGCCGTCGCCGCATCACGCGGATCTTCCCCGTCGTTCAGGATCGCGCCCATGATCTCGTTTTCCATGGCGAGGCTGAACTCGAGATTGTTCAGGAAGGTCCCGACATTCGGGCATTCCTCGACGAAACCGGCGCGGGTGTTGGTGTAGACGGTCGCGCCGCCCAGATCCGGGCCGAACCAGTCATCTCCGCCGGTCAGGTAGGTCAGATCGAAATTCGCGTTCATCGGGTGCGGTTCCCAGCCGAGGAACACGATGGGCTCCTCCCGGTCCGAGGCGCGCGCCACCTGCGCCAGCATCCCCTGTTCGGAGCTTTCGACCACGTCGAACTCCGCATCGCCGAGACCGAAGGCATTGGCCGCGATCATGTCGAGGATCAGGCGGTTGCCGTCATTCCCGGGCTCGATGCCGTAGATCTGCGCATCCAGCGCATCCGCCGCCCCGGCGATATCGGCGAAATCCGCGATGCCCTGCGCAGCACCCGCCGCGTTGGTGGCCAGTGTGTATTTCGCCCCCGTCAGGTTCGCGCGCACCGTGTCGACCGTGCCAGCATCGCGGTAGGGCGCGATATCGGCCTCCATCGTCGGCATCCAGTTGCCGAGGAAGATGTCCACGTCACCCGAGGCAAGCGAGGTGTAGGTCACCGGCACAGACAAAACCAGCGTCTCGGTCTCGTAGCCAAGCGCGTCGAGCACCACGGAAGTGGCCGCCGTGGTCGCTGTGATATCGGTCCAGCCGACATCCGAGAATGTGACGGTCTCGCACTCGGCAAAGGCGGCACCCGTGCCCAGCGCACAGATGGCCGTCGCGGTCAGAAGGCGTTGCATGATTTTTTTCTCCCCGTGTGGCGTCGTTTCTGTTCTGCACCCGACTTCACCACCCCAGAGGCCTGCTGGCAAGCGGTGAAACGAGTTGATTGACCAGTCAATCAATACATGGCAGCACGTTCCATGGAGGATTCCGCATGGCAAGAGGCACGGAAGCCGCGCGGCGCGACGAGCTTGTGCAGGCCACGATCCACGAAATCGGGGCGGCCGGCAGTCTCGACGTGACGGTGGGTCGGATCGCGAAACGCGCGGGTGTCTCGCCCGCGCTCGCCTTCCACTATTTCGGCGGCAAGGAGCGGCTTTTCCTCGCCGCGATGCGCGCGATCCTGACGCTCTACGGCGCCGAGTCGCGGCGCGAGCTTGCGGCCGCACACGGCCCCCGCGACCGGCTTTCGGCGCTTGTCCGGGCCAGTTTCTGCGGGCAGAATTTCCAGCCCGAAGTTGTTGCCGCCTGGCTCAACTTCTACGTGGCGGCGCAGACCCAGCCGGAGGCCGCGCGCCTACTGCGGGTCTATCAGCACCGGCTTGTCTCGAACCTCACCCACGCGCTGCGCCCGCTTTCCCCGGACCCTGTCGCGGTGGCGCGCACCGCCGCGGCGCTGATCGACGGGCTCTACATCCGTCACGCGCTGGCCGAGGCCGGCCCGCCGGACGCCGCCGCCGCCATCGCCACCGTCGAGGCCTATTTCGACGGGGTGCTGCGATGACCGACCTGATCGCAGCCCATGCCCATTCCATCCGCCATCGCCCCGAGGTCGAGGCCTCGGAAAAGGTTGGCTGCTTCCACTGCCTCGCGATCTACCCACCCACCGATATCGAGCGCTGGGTCGATGACGCAACCGGCGAGACCGCCGTCTGCCCCAGCTGCGGGATCGACAGCGTGATCGGCGACGCTTCGGGCTACCCCATCACGGACGGCTTTCTGAAACGCATGAAGGCGCACTGGTTCTGACAATGACACGACCAAACATCCTCATCCTCATGGTCGACCAGCTGAACGGCACGTTCTTTCCCGATGGGCCCGCCGACTGGCTGCACACCCCCACGCTGAAGGCGCTGGCCCGGCGTTCCGCGCGTTTCGCCAACGCCTACACCGCCTCGCCGCTCTGCGCACCGGGCCGGGCGAGCTTCATGTCGGGCCGCCTGCCCTCGCGGACGCGGGTCTACGACAACGCCGCCGAATTCGCCTCGGATATCCCCACGTTCGCCCATCACCTGCGGCGCGCGGGGTACCGGACCTGCCTCGCGGGGAAGATGCATTTCGTCGGGCCCGATCAACTCCACGGGTTCGAGGAACGGCTGACGACCGATATCTATCCCGCCGATTTTGGCTGGACCCCCGACTATCGCAAGCCGGGGGAACGGATCGACTGGTGGTATCACAACATGGGGAGCGTGACAGGCGCGGGCGTGGCCGAGATCACCAACCAGTTGGAATACGACGACGAGGTCGCCTTCCACGGTGAGCAGAAGCTTTACGATCTGGCGCGCGGCGGGGATGCCCGGCCCTGGTGCCTGACCGTGAGCTTCACGCATCCGCACGACCCTTATGTGTCGCGGCGTGAATTCTGGGATTTGTACGGCGATTGCGATCACTTGCAGCCCGAAGTTCCAGCGCTTTCCTACAAGGACCACGACCCCCATTCGCGGCGCATCTTCGACGCCAATGACTGGCGGTCCTACGACATCACCGAGGATCATGTCGCCCGCGCCCGCCGCGCCTATTTCGCCAATATCTCGTATCTCGACGCCAAGATCGCGGGGCTGCTCGACGTGCTGGACCGCACCCGGCAGGAGGCGATCGTCGTCTTCGTGTCGGATCACGGCGACATGCTGGGGGAGCGCGGCTTGTGGTTCAAGATGAGCTTCTACGAGGGATCGACGCGCGTGCCGCTGATGATCTCGGCGCCCGGCCTCGAACCCGGCCTGATCGAGACGCCCGTTTCCACCATCGACCTCTGTCCGACGCTGTGCGATCTCGCCGGCGTCTCGATGGAGGAGGTCATGCCCTGGACCGATGGCGAAAGCCTCGTTCCGCTGGCGAAAGGCCGCCGCCACGAAAGCCCGGTCGCCATGGAATACGCCGCGGAGGCCACGATCTCGCCGATGATCGCGTTGCGCTCGGGGTCCTGGAAATACACCAATTGCGCGGTCGATCCCGAGCAGCTCTTCGACCTCGACGCCGATCCGCACGAGATGCGGAACCTCGCCGAGGACCCGGCCCATGCCGCCACATTGGAGCGCTTTCGCGTCATGGCGGCCGCCCGCTGGGACCTCGAGGCCTTCGACGCCGAAGTGCGCGACAGCCAGGCGCGGCGTCTCACGGTCTACGAGGCACTCCGCAACGGGAATTATTTCCCGTGGGATTTCCAGCCGTTGCGGGCCGCGTCCGACCGCTACATGCGCAACCACATGGACCTGAACGTGCTGGAAGACAGCCAGCGCTTCCCGCGAGGAGAATGACGATGGACGTGCAGCCCAAGGCCAGCCATTTCGTGAACGGCGCGCCCATGGAGGACGCCGCGGGCGAAGCGATACCGCTCATCTACCCGGCCACCGGGGAGCGGCTGGGACAGGTCCATGCGGCGACCGAAGCGGTGGTGGAAGCGGCCCTTGCCTCGGCGAAGGCCGCGCAGACCGGCTGGGCCGCGATGACGGGGACGGAGCGGGGCCGCGTTCTGACCCGCGCCGCACAGATCATCCGCGAGCGCAACCGCGCGCTTTCCGAGCTCGAGACGATGGACACCGGAAAGCCGATCTCCGAGACGCTGGTGGCTGACGCTGCAAGCGGGGCCGACTGCCTCGAGTATTTCGGCGGGATGGCGGCGACGCTGACCGGCGAGACCGTCGAGCTGGGCGGCGATTTCGCCTATACGATCCGCGAACCGCTCGGCGTCTGCGCGGCCATCGGCGCGTGGAACTACCCGATGCAGATCGCCTGCTGGAAGGCCGCGCCGGCGCTCGCCTGCGGCAACGCGATGGTCTTCAAACCGTCGGAAGAAACGCCGCTAAGCGCTTTGAAACTTGCGGAAATCCTGGTGGAGGCCGGCGCGCCTGCGGGCGTCTTCAACGTCATCCAGGGCGCGGCGGAAGTGGGGGCCGCGCTGATCACCGATGCCCGCGTCGCCAAGGTCTCGCTCACCGGATCGGTGCCCACGGGGCGGAAGGTCTATGCCGCCGCCGCGGAGGGGCTGAAACACGCCACGATGGAACTGGGGGGCAAGTCGCCCCTCATCATCTTCGAGGATGCAGATATCGAGGACGCCGTCTCGGCCGCGATCAACGCGAATTTCTACTCGACCGGGCAGGTCTGTTCGAACGGCACACGGGTCTTCGTGCATCGCGACCTGTCGGCGGCGTTCCTTGATCGCCTGACCGAGCGGACAGCCCGCGCCGTGATCGGCGACCCGATGGACGAGGCCACTCATATCGGCCCGATGGCCTCCGAGCGGCAGCTGTCTATCGTGTTGGGATACATAGAAAAAGGCCGAAGCGAAGGCGCGCGTCTGGTTCTGGGAGGCAAAGCGCTGCCCGGGCCCGGCTGGTTCATCGAACCCACGATCTTCGCCGACGTGACCGACGAGATGACAATCGCGCGCGAGGAGATCTTCGGCCCCGTCATGTCTGTTCTGGGCTTCGACAGCGAGGAGGAAGTCATCGCGCGCGCCAACGCGACGGAATTCGGCCTCGCCGCCGGGGTCTTCACGCGCGACCTCGCGCGGGCCCATCGCGTGATCCGGGCGCTCGAGGCCGGGACCTGCTGGATCAACCAGTACAACCTGACACCCATCGAAATGCCCTTCGGCGGGGTGAAGGCCTCGGGCATCGGGCGCGAGAACGCGCGCGCGGCCATGGAAGCCTACAGTCAGCCCAAGGCGGTCTATGTGGGCTTAACTCCGGTGGAGGCGCCGTTTTGATGCTCACAGCTTATCCACATGGGGATAAATTTGAAAAAAGCATGTATTCATATGGTTAGCACCAAGGCCAAATGTGGACAAATTACCGGAGTCGGATCGTGACCGACGCGGATTACATCGTCGTCGGCGCGGGCTCGGCCGGCTGCGCCATCGCCTACCGCCTGGCTGAGGCGGGACACAAGGTGCTGGTGATCGAGCATGGCGGCACCGATGCCGGCCCGTTCATCAGGATGCCGGGCGCGCTGTCCTACCCGATGAACATGAGACGCTACGACTGGGGTTACGTGACCGAGCCCGAGCCGCACATGAACGGCCGCCGCATGGCCTGCCCGCGCGGCAAGGTGATCGGCGGGTCGTCCTCGATCAACGGCATGATCTACGTGCGCGGCCATGCCCATGACTTCGACACCTGGGCGGAGATGGGCGCCGACGGCTGGGCCTATGCCGATGTGCTGCCCTATTTCCGGCGACTGGAACGCTGGCACGGGACCGAGGGCGATGCGTCATGGCGCGGCACGGACGGACCGCTGCACATCACGAGGGGTGAGCAGAAAAACCCGCTTTTCCATGCCTTTACCGAGGCAGGCGCGGCGGCGGGCTATGGCCGCACGGAAGATTACAACGGCGAACGGCAGGAAGGGTTCGGCGCGTTCGAGCGCACGATCTGGCAAGGCCGGCGCTGGTCGGCGGCCGACGCCTATCTGCGCCCCGCGCTCGCGAGCGGCAACTGCACGCTTTTGCGCGGCCTCGTGGACCGGATCGAAATCGCGCAAGGCCGGGCCAGCGGCGTCCGCCTGTCGGACGGCCGCCTGATCACGGCGCGCGGCGAGATCGTACTGGCCACAGGCGCGATCAATTCGCCGAAAATTCTCATGACCAGTGGAATTGGCCCGGCCAAACATCTGGTGGAAAACGGAATTCCGGTTGTTGCGGATCGGCCCGGCGTGGGGCAGAACCTTCAGGACCACCTCGAGATGTACATCCAGTTCGCCGCAAGGGAACCGGTCAGCCTCGCCCCTTACTGGTCGCTCTGGGGCAAGGCGCTGGTGGGCGCGCAATGGGTGCTGTCACGCAAGGGGCTGGGTGCGTCGAACCAGTTCGAGGCCTGCGGCTTCATCCGCTCCCGCGCGGGGATCGCCTATCCCGACATCCAGTTCCACTTCCTGCCCATCGCCGTGCGCTACGACGGCTCGACCGTGGCGCAGGGCCACGGGTTCCAGGCCCATGTGGGGCCGATGCGCTCCCTCAGCCGGGGGCGTGTCGCGCTGCGGGGGCCTGACCCGCAAACGCCGCCCTCGATCCTGTTCAACTACATGAGCCACGAGCAGGATTGGGAGGAGTTCCGCCGCGCCATCCGCCTGACGCGCGAGATCATGGCACAAGCGCCCATGAAGCGTTTCGCGGGCGACGAGATCCTGCCCGGCGCGCATGCCTCTGACGACGCCGCGCTCGACGCGGCGATTCGCGAACATGCCGAAAGCGCCTATCACCCCTGCGGGACCTGCCGGATGGGGCGCGCGGACGATCCGATGGCCGTGGTCGACCCTCAGACGCGCGTCATCGGCGTCGAGGGCCTCCGCCTCGCGGATTCCTCGATCTTTCCGCAGATCACCAACGGCAACACCAACGCGCCCTCGATCATGGTGGGCGAGAAGGCGGCCGATCACATCCTCGGGCGGCCGATGCTGGCGCGCGACAACCGCGCGCCCTGGATCGCGCCGGACTGGCAGAACGCCCAGCGGGAATCGGAGGCGAAGGCGGAGGCGAGCCTCGTCTAAGCCCTACATGTCGCCGATGCGCAGGATCCGGCCGAAAGGCGGCGGCGCGACCTCCTGCCGTCCGGGCACGGCCCAGAGCACGGGGACGCGCGGCCCGGGCCCGAAAGGCGCGTCGAGATCGGTCAGGATGACCGCGATGGAGGGGTTCAGACCCCCCGCAGCCTCCAGAACAGGCGCGAAATCGGTGCCGCCGCCCGTGCGAAGCGCGATGTCACGCAGCCCCCGCCAGCCCGCGCTGTCGAGGCGCCGGAGCTCGTGCACCGTCTCGTCGAAAGCGAGGAAATGCGCCTCCGCCCCGGTGCGGCGGACGATGCCCTCGGCCTCGGAGAGGAACAGCGACAGGGTCAGCGGGTCGATGGAGCTGGAGGTGTCGAGCCCGATCGCGATCCGCGGCCGGTCGGACTGCCGCGCGCGGCCGGGCTGAAACGCGGGCTCGGGGCGGCCATGGGCCTGCGCCTCGGCCATCATGGCGACCCACGCGCCGGCCGGACGACGGTGCGACGGGCGCGGCCGGTCGATCAGCGCGCGGGCGAGGATGCCGCGCAGGACGACCTCCCACGCGGTTTCCGCAGGCGCCATGTCGGCAAGGATCGCACCCAGCCGCCCAATCCCTGTTCCCGCCTTGCGCCCCGCCTCAAGCGCGCGAAGCAGCTGGTTGCGCCAGTCCGCGGTCTGTTGCCGCTCCCCTTCGTCATCGGGCTCGCCGAGGCTCAGGTCCTGCGCGAAGCCGCGGGTCACGCCCCAGTCGCGCGCCTTCTCGGCCATCCGCGCGTCGGAATGGAGCAGCATGGCAAGCCGGTCGGCGTCCCAGTCGGCCAGCGCCTCGACCGGCGATTTCGCGGGGCGGCCGATTTCCTCCAGCAGGTCGGTCAGCGTGGCCGCAGGACGCGGCAATCCGTGCCCCGCCAGAAGCAGCGTCTCGTTGATGATCCCGTCGGCGGCAAGCCCGTAGAGCGAGGCATCGAAGCGCGGGCCCAGTCGCTCGGCCAGCCCCGCCTGCCGGTTCGCGTGACGCAGCGCGACGTGAAGGACGTGATGGGCGGCAAGGCCGACCTGTTCGGCAAGGCCCAGCGACGCGAACCCCGGCCCGTAGACGATCGTGTCGCCCATGGTCCGCGTGGCCCCCTCCCCGTCCCTGTGCCCACACCAGAGCGACAGGACGGCAAGCGCGGGGTCGGTCTCGCCCAGATGGGCGAGAGCGCGGGCGGCGCGGGTGGAGTGGGATGTCACAGGCCCGCCGCTTCACGCTCGCGGGCATAGTCGGCATAGGCGTCGGAGCGCGCGAAAACGTCCTGCCAGCCCTTTTCCAGCGCCCGCCCGATCAGAAGCTCGAAGCCGAAGCTCGCCAGTTCCGACAGCGGCAGCGCCCGGTGCGCGGGGCCGGACAGCCCGCGCATGTCGGCGAGGATCTCGATCCCCGCAGGAAGCGTCGCCTCGTCCACCGCGCCGATCAGCCCGTAGATCAGCGCGGTGAGGCCATGGAGGCTTTGCGGATAGATTTCCGCCCGCTCGTCCCGAGGCGCGGCGAGCATGGCGGCGACCTGCACCGAGGCCTCGATCTCGTCGGCGATCAGGGCGAACTCGGCGGCGGCGGCCTCGCCCACGGTGCCCGCGATCATCACCTGCCGCGCCGCGCGGTCGGTCACGGCGTGGAGGATCTGGCTCACGCGGGTCCAGCTACGCGGCGTGCAGGCGATGGCATGGCCCCGGCGGAGCGCGTCCTCGGTCGTTTCCAGAAGATCCGGACGCCCGCGCAGGAAAGCCGCGACGGCCGGGTGGATGCCCGCGCCGGGGGCGTAACTCGTCAGCCAGTCATCGGCATCGGCCTGCACGATCATGTGGATCAGCCGGTCGCTCAGCGCCGTTCCCATCTCGTAGGCGATGGCCCCGTCCTCGACCATGTTGCCGGCGGCGACGATGAAGACGCTGTCGGGCAGGCGATGGCGGCCCACGCGCCGCTCCTGCAACAACCCGTAGACCGTGGGCTGCAGCGTGGGGGCCGCGGCGGTCAACTCATCGAGAAACAGGATCGCGGGGCGGTCGGGATCGTCGGGCAGATCCTCGGGCCTGTACCAGACGGTGCGCGCGGTTTCATGGTCGTAGAACGGCAGCCCCCGCAGGTCCTGCGGCTCGATCGTGGTCAGGCGCAAATCGTAGAGCGCGGCCCCCTTGCGGGCGGCAAGCGTCTGGACCAACTCGGTTTTCCCGACACCGGGCCGACCGTGGAGCATCCAGCTGACCTGCAGCCCGCCCGTCGCCTGGGCGGCCCAGCCCTGATCGAGCACCTTCAGCGCCTCGCCGGCCGAGATCGCCCGCGCATTGACCGCCATCGTCTCAGGCCTCCACCGGTTCGGGGTCGGTCGCTTCGCGCGCTTTCAGGGCGGCGGCGAGACGGGCATGGGCCGACACGCTGCGCGCCTCGATCCGGACCTCGCGGATGGGTTGCCCCTCGCGCATGTTCACGTCGTGCAGCATCCGTTCGGTCAGATCCTCGTCGAAAAGCGTCTCCTCCAGGATCGCGCGATCCTCCGCGTCGAGGTCCAGCAGATGCGGCTCCGGCACGGCGGACTGGACCGACACGAGCGTGAGCGGCGGCACGCGGGCGAGTTCGGACTGCTCTGCCACCAGGATGATCTCGCCCTCCGCGATGCCGTGCCGCGCCGCGATCCGGCGAAGCGCGGCGCGGGCGCGGAAGGCGAAGGCGTCCAGCCTCCGCGCCGCGTCGTCCTCGCTCACCAGACGCTCCCGCGCGCGGTCGGACAGGCGCAGCACGCGCATTTCCACCACCGCGATGACAAGGACCATGGCCAGCGGCGCCTGCGTCACCGGCAGGGCGAGGTCGTTGGACATGAAGGGGAAGGCGATGAAGGGCACCAGCGCCGCGATGTAACGCAGGAACTGTATCTCGAGGATCAGCCGCGCCCAGAGGCCAAGGCCCGCGCCCTTCGGCACAAGCTGCACCCGGCCGAAGAACTTCTTCGGCAGCGACCGGGTTTCCAGCACACCGGCATTGGCAATCGTCCGCGGCGCAACGATGAGCATCTTCGCCACCTCCCGCCCCGAACCTTAGCGCAAAGCGGCGCGGGGCCAAGCGACCGGCTGGATCGGTGCGCCGGGATGGGGTAGAGCGGTGGCGATTTCGGTTGATGCGTTTTTCCCGGAGGTCCCATGGACGCGCTTTCCACCCCGCTCACCTGTTTCAAGGCCTATGACATCCGCGGCCGGCTGGGGGACGAGCTGGACCCCGACATCGCCTATCGCGTGGGCCGGGCCTTCGCCGAGGTGATGAAGGCCAGCCGCGTGGTGATCGGCCGCGACGTGCGCCCCTCCTCGGAGGAGTTGTCGCAGGCGCTGGCGCGCGGCCTTGTCGATGCCGGTGTCGAGGTGCTGGACCTCGGCCTGTCCGGCACCGAGGAGACCTATTTCGCCGTCACCCATCTGGACGCCGATGGCGGCATCTGCGTCACCGCCTCGCATAACCCGATGGATTACAACGGGATGAAGATGGTGCAGCGCGGCTCCGCCCCGATCGGCTCGGGCGAAGGGATGGACGCGATCAAGGCATTGGCCGAAAGCGGCGATTTCGCGGATGACGTGGCGGGCGGCAAGGTGACGGACGTTTCCGATACGCGCGCGGCCTATGTGGCCAAGCTGATGGAGTTCGTCGACGTCTCCGCGCTCACGCCGATGAAGGTGCTGGTGAATGCCGGGAACGGAGCCGCTGGGCCCACGTTCGACGCGATCGCGGACGCCCTCGCGGGGGCCGGCGCGCCGCTGGAGTTCATCCGCGTCGATCACGAACCCGATGGCAGCTTTCCCAACGGCATCCCCAACCCGCTGCTGGACGAAAACCAGCCCAAGACGGCGGGGCCGGTTGTCGCGCATGGTGCTGATATCGGCGTCGCATGGGACGGCGATTTCGACCGTTGCTTCTTCTTCGACCACGAAGGCGGCTTCATCCCGGGCGAATACGTGGTGGGGCTTCTGGCCGAGGCCTTCCTCACCAAGGAACCGGGCGAGAAGATCGTCCACGACCCGCGCGTGGTCTGGGCCACGCAGGCGATCATCGAGGAACTCGGCGGCGAGGCGATCCAGTCGCGCTGCGGCCACAGTCACATCAAGCAGGTGATGCGGGACACCGGCGCCATCTACGGCGGCGAGATGTCGGCGCATCACTATTTCCGCGACTTCATGGCCTGCGACAGCGGCATGATCCCGTGGCTTCTGGTGGTCGAACTGATCTGCCGCCGGGGCGAGAGCCTGAAGGACATGATGGCCGAACGCCGCGCCGCCTACCCGTCCTCGGGCGAGGTCAATTTCCGCGTGGAGGACGCCAGGACCGTGATCGCGCGGATCGAGGACGAATACGCCCCCAAGGCGGCATCGCGCGACGACACGGACGGCCTGTCGCTCAGCTTCGGGGACTGGCGCTTCAACCTGCGTGCGTCGAACACCGAGCCGCTTCTGCGCCTGAACATCGAGGCGCGCGGCAAGCCGGCGCTCGTGGCCGAGAAACTGGCGGAGCTCAGGGGCGTGATCACGGCCTAACGGGCGAGAGCAAGCAGGCCCGCCACGTCGAGATGGGTCTCCATATGCGCCGCGAGCGCGTCGAGCGTGGCCTCGACGCCCGCGCCGTAGGATAGTCCGGTCGCGGCCACGCCGAACCCGGCGAGCCACGCGGCGCGGAAGCCATCATCCCGGAACATGCCGTGCAGGTAGCTGCCCTGCACCCGGCCCGTGGCATCCGCCGCCCCTTCCGGCGCACCGGCCAGATGGGCGAAGGGCCGTGCGCGATCCGGCCCCTCGGTCCGGCCGATATGGATCTCGTAGCCGTGGAACGCCCGCCCGGTCGCTGCATGCACCGCGTCGACCTCCGTCAGGCGCTTTTCCGGCGTCATCACCGTTTCGACCTGCAAGAACCCGAGGCCCTCTGTTGCCCCCGGCGCCCCCTCGATCCCCTCGGGGTCGTCCACCAGGCGGCCCAGCATCTGGTAGCCGCCGCAAATGCCCAGCACGTGACCACCGCGCCGGACATGCGCCCTGAGGTCGATGTCCCAGCCCTGCGCCCGCAGGAAGGCCAGATCGCCGCGCGTCGATTTCGTCCCCGGCAGGATCACGAGATCCGCATCGCCGGGGATCGCACGCCCCGGGCCCAGCATGGTCAGCCGCACGCCCGGCTCCTGCTTCAGCGGGTCGAGATCGTCGAAATTCGCGATCCGCGACAGTGCGAGGCAGACGATGTGAAAGTCGCTCGGCCGCTCCGGCGCGTCGAGGTCCAGCGCATCCTCCGCCGGTAGCCGCCAGGCGTCCGCGAACCACGGCAATACGCCAAAGCCGCGCCAGCCTGTCTGCGCCGCGATCCGCGCATAACCGTCGTCGAACAGGCGTGGGTCGCCGCGAAAGCGGTTGATCAGAAAACCCTCGATCCGGGCGGCGTCGTCCGGGTCCAGCACCGCCTGCGTGCCCACGATCTGTGCGATGACCCCGCCCCGGTCGATATCGCCGGCCAGCACCACGGGCACGCAAGCGGCCTCGGCGAAGCCCATGTTGGCGATGTCGCGGGCGCGCAGGTTGACCTCCGCCGGGCTGCCCGCGCCTTCCACGACCACCAGCTCATGCGCCGCCTTCAGCCGTCCGAAGCTTTCCAGCACGGGGCCCGTCAACCGCCCCTTCAATGCGCCGTAATCCCCGGCCTCCGACCGCATCAGTCGCCTTCCCTGCACGACGACCTGCGCGCCCGTATCCGTCTCGGGCTTCAGCAGGACCGGGTTCATGTCGGTCTGCGGGGCCAGCCCCGCCGCCAGCGCCTGCAGGGCCTGCGCGCGCCCGATCTCGCCGCCATCGGCGGTCACGGCGGCGTTGTTCGACATGTTCTGCGGCTTGAACGGGGCCACGTCGATGCCCCGCGCCCGCGCCGCCCGCACCAGCCCCGCCACGAGCAGTGACTTGCCCACGTTGGAACCCGTGCCCTGGATCATCACCGCGCGGCCCATGTCACCCCTCCGGATCGTCTGCGCATGGTCTTGCACGCGGCCGGGGCGGCGTCCAGCGGCGGGTCTGGACTTGGCCCCGCGCCTGCCCCAAGGTCGCGCCCGAGATGGAGTACGATCTGGTCATCAAGGGCGGGCGCGTGGCCACGGCCGAAACGGTCTTTACGGCCGATATCGCCGTATCTGACGGTCGGATCGCCGCCATCGGCAGCGGCCTGACCGGCGCCGAGAGTATCGACGCGGACGGCCTGATCGTGACCCCCGGCGGTGTCGATCCCCATTGCCATATCGAACAGATGTCCGGCATGGGCCTGATGAACGCCGACACGTTCGAGACGGCCACACGCTCGGCGGCGATGGGCGGCACGACCTCGGTGATTTCCTTTGCCGCGCAGGCCAAGGGACAGCGCCTTGCCGAGGCCGCCGCCGACTATGCCGCAAGGGGCGCGCGCGGGGCGGCCATCGACCACGCCTTCCACCTCATCCTCGCGGACCCGCAGGCGCCGGACTACGAGACCGACCTCGCGGCCCTCATCGGCCAGGGCCATCGCTCCCTCAAGGTCTTCACCACCTACAATATCGGCCTCGACGACGCCCGGATCCTCCGGGCGCTCAGCATCGCGCGGGAGGCCGGGGCGCTCACCTGCATCCATGCCGAGAACGACGCGATCATCGCAGAGGCGCGCACGAGACTTCTGGCCGAAGGCCGAACGCGGCCGATCGACCACGCCGCCTCCCGCCCCCGCGCCGCCGAGATCGAGGCCGTCGCCCGCATGTGCCGCCTCGCCGAAGCAGCCCGCGCCCCGGTCATGATCTTCCACGTCTCGACCGCCGAAGCCGTGGCCGAGATCGCCGCCGCCCGCGCCCGCGGCGCCCCCGTCTGGGCCGAGACCTGTCCGCATTACCTCTTTCAGACAGAGGACGTCCTCGACCGCCCCGGTGTCGAGGGCGCGAAATGGATGTGCTCACCGCCCCAGCGAACGATCGCGGACCAGGAAGCGCTCTGGGCAGGGCTCGCCCGCGGAGACCTGCAGCTCGTCTCCTCCGATCACGCGCCCTACCGCTTCGACGAAACGGGCAAGCTTTCGGCCGGACCCGACGCGCCTTTCCCCTCCATCGCCAACGGCATGCCGGGGCTCGAGGTGCGCCTGCCGCTGATGTTCGACGCGATGGTGAGCCGGGGCCGCCTCGGCCTCGAGAAATTCGTGCAGCTCACTGCCACGGCCCCCGCGCGGCTCTACGGGCTCGCCACCAAGGGCCATATCGCGCCCGGTTACGACGCCGACCTCACGCTCTGGGACCCTTCCCGCACGGTCACCTACGGGGCCGACGACCTCCACGACAACGTGGGCTACAACCCGTGGGAGGGGCACGGCGTCACCGGCTGGCCGGTGCATGTCTTCCTGCGTGGCCACCGGATCGTGGAGAACGGCACTTATCAAGGCGCCCCCGGCACCGGCCAATGGCTCCACCGCGCCACCATCGGCACCGAGCCGCGCGACATCACAGGACGCCCCATATGACCCGGCCCGACAGCCCCAACATCCTTGCCATCACCTTCCTCTACTACCGCGACCTCCCCCGCGCCGAGGCCTTCTACCGCGACGTGATGGGCTTTCCGCTGGCGATCGACCAGGGGTGCCTCGCCAAGATCATGAAGATCTGCGACGGCGCCCATGTGGGCCTCGTGGACGAAGCCCATGGCATGCACAAATGGGCCGAAACGCGCCCCGTTCAGCTCTGCGTGCGGGTGGAGGACGTCGACGCCTGGTACGCCTACGCCAAGACGCAGGGGGTCGCGAACCTCTCCCGGCTTTTCGTCAACGACACCATCGGCATCCGCGCCTTCGTCTTCGAGGACCCCGAAGGCTACCAGATCGAGATCCAGCAAGCGACGAAGCCCGACGCCTGATCCAGACCCATGAGCACGCTCTACGTCATCAACCCCAATTCCTCGCAAACCGTGACCGACGGAATCGACGCGGCGCTCGATCCGCTGCGCCCGATGGCCGACGGCATGGGCGTGCGGATCGCCTGCCTCACCCTCGCCGAAGGCCCGCCCGGCATCGAAAGCCAGGCCCAGGCCGACCTCGTGATCCCGCCCCTCCTGTCCCTTGCCGACACGCGCCACGACGCCGCCGGCTTCGTTATCGCCTGTTTCGGCGATCCGGGCCTCCACGCGCTCCGCGACCGGACCACCAAACCCGTTCTCGGTATCCAGGAGGCCGCGGTCGCCACCGCGCTCACCCTCGGCCAGCGCTTCGGCGTCATCGCGATCCTGCCCGCCTCGATCCCCCGCCACCTGCGCGCCTTCGGCGCCATGGGCGTCATGGACCGATTCGCCGGCGACCGGGCCCTTGGCCTCGGCGTGGCGGCGCTTGCCGACGAGATCACCACGCTTGCCCGAATGACCGAGGTCGGCGCGCAGCTCCGCGACCTTGACGGTGCCGATGTGCTGATCCTCGGCTGCGCCGGCATGGCCCGCTACCGCCTCGCGCTGGAAACCGCGCTCGGCCTGCCCGTCATCGACCCCTGTCAGACAGCGACCGCCACGGCGCTCGGCCGCATCGCCCTCGACCAGAGCCACAATCCAGATCACCAGCCCGGAGACCTCCATGCTCGATGAAACGGCCAAAGGCGTCTTCACAATCGCCGTCACGCCCTTCCTGCCCGACGGCGCGCTCGACCTTGCCAGCATCGACAGCATGGTCGATTTCTACGAGGACAAGGGCGCGACGGGCCTCACGATCCTCGGCATGATGGGCGAGGCCGGGAAGCTGTCCGCCGAGGAAAGCGTCGAGGTCGTGACCCGTGTCACCGCGCGCGCCTCGGTCCCCGTCGTCGTGGGCGTCTCCGCGCCGGGGCTCGCCGCCATCGGCACGCTCGCGAAAACCGCGATGGACAAGGGCGCGGCGGGCGTGATGGTCGCACCCCAATCCGGGCTCCGGTCCGACGAGCAGATCCTCGGCTATTTCGCCAATGTGGCCGAGGTGCTGGGCGACATCCCCTGGGTGCTGCAGGATTTCCCGCTGGTCACCGGGGTCGAGATGTCCGCCTCCGTCTGCCTGAAGATCTTCGCGGACCACCCTGCTTGCGTCATGCTGAAACACGAGGCCTGGCCGGGACTGGAAAAGATCTCGACCCTGCGCCGCGCCGAGGCGACCGGCGCGCGCCGTGTCTCGATCCTCTGCGGCAACGGGGCCCAGTTTCTGCTCGAGGAAATGATCCGCGGCGCCGATGGCGCGATGACCGGTTTCGCCTACCCCGAGATGATGGCCGACGTGGTGCGCCTGATGCAGGCGGGCGCGGAAACCGCCGCCCGCGATCTCTTCGACGCCTACCTGCCGCTCATCCGCTACGAGGCGCAGCCGGGCCTCGGCCTCGCGATCCGCAAGCACACTCTGGCCCGGCGCGGCGCCATCGCGCATGCCACCGCGCGCAAACCCGCGCCCGGCCTCTCCGCCGAGACCATCGCGGAACTCGAGACGCTCATCGCAAGACAGGAGGCGCGGCTGGCCACCCTGGAGTGACCCCTCCTTCCTCTGGTTTCAAATATTCCCCGCCGGAGGCATCAGGCGCGGCCGAGCGGCTCCCGGTACGGGGGCCCGAGGGCGTGCCTACCCCTTCACGACGCCATGCGCGACGCATCCCCCGACCGCGCCGCCTGCGCCACGATGCCCGCATCGAACAGCGCCGCGATCTCGGTGTCGGGCAGGCCTGCCACATCGCCAAGGATCTCCTCGGAATGCTCGCCCAGCAGCGGCGCGCGCACCGGCGCCTCGCGCGCCTCGCCCGAGATGCTCATCGGCGTTCCGGGCACGCGGTAGGCGCCGATCCCCGGCTGTTCGAGACGGCTGAACATCGGGTTGGCAAGCGACAGGTCCGGGTCCTCGGCAAGCGCCGTTGCGAAGTCGCGGAAGATCGACCAGGTCACGCCGGCCTCGTCGAACATCTTCGCGAAGTCGTCGACCTTGCGCGCCGCGAACCACGGCTTCAGGATCGCCGTGATCGCGTCGCGGTGCCGCCAGCGCGCGCCCTCGTCCGACAGGCTCTCGCCCAGACGCGTCTCCAGCGCCGCCATCTCCTCGCGCGTTCCCGTGACGTTCAGAAGGCCCCGCCATTGCCGGTCGGTCAGTCCGATCACCATGACCCTCTGCCCGTCGGCGCAGAGGAAATCCTGACCGTAGGCGCCATAGAGCGCATTGCCCGATTTCTCACGGCAAACGCCGTTGATCTCGACCTCGCCGATGATGCCCAGATGTCCCAGCATCGCCGCGGCGACATCCTTGAGCGACAGCTCCACGCCCGAGCCCTGACCCTGGCGCAGCCGCTTGCGCTCCGCGGCCAGAAGGGCCGTCACCACCATGTTGCCCGCGATGCAGTCCCATGCCGGCAGGACATGGGCAACCGGTTCGGTCGAGCCGACTGGCCCCGTGGCGTCGGGGAACCCCAGCGACGGGTTGACCGTGTAATCGACCGCCGGCCGCCCGTGCCGGTCGCCCATCAGCGTGACCATGCAGAGGTCCGGTCGCCGGGCCGACAGCGTCTCGTAATCCATCCAGCCGCGCACGCGCAGGTTGGTGATGAACAGCCCCGCATCCTCGCCGGGGGCGGTGATGATCTCCGAGATGATCTCCCGCGCGCGCGGGGTTTTCATGTCGATCGCGATCGACCGCTTGCCCTTGTTGAGCCCCGCCCAGAACAGGCTCTGGCCGTCCTTCGTCACCGGCCAGCGGCCCGCGTCGAGACCGCCCTCCAGCCGGTCGAAGCGGATCACGTCCGCGCCCATCTGCGCCAGCGTCATCCCCGCCAGCGGCACCGCGACAAAGGCCGAGCCCTCGACCACCCGCATGCCTGAAAGAACGCCCATCAGTCCCACCCCGCTTCCGCTGTCATTCCAAGATACCCGTCAGGCGCCGCGGTCCCGAGCTTCATCACCCGGCCACCGGGTTCCCGCTTGCCCTGCACCCTCAGGTCATGATCGTGAAACATCGGGTGCACGCCGCGGAACCTGAACCGCTTGGGTGCCTCGCCCGCGTGCCGCGTGGCCGCGTCGATGAGCAGCATCGCCTGCATCGGCCCGTGCGTCACGAGGGCGGGATATTTCTCCACCTCGCGCGCGTAAGGCAGGTCGTAATGGATGCGGTGCGCGTTGTACGTGGCTGCCGAAAAACGGAAAAGCCGCGCCTCGTTCACGGGCACGGGCTCGTCGAAATCCGGGGCCTCGATCTCGGGCACGCGTTTCGGAGGCGCGTATTCCTCCGGGATGTGCAGGTAGACGATGTCCTGCTCCTCCTCGATGAAGGCGCCGTTCTCGCCCTCGATCTCGTGGGCGACCGTGACGAAGACCATCTCGCCCGTACCGCCCGATTTCGGCGTGACCGCCCTGATCTCGGACTTGCGGCGCAGCCGTTCGCCGATCCTGAGGCTGCCGTGGAAGTTCAGCCGCCCGGCCGCCCACATGCGCCGCTTGAAGGCCAGCGGCGGCAGGAAGCGCCCGAGCCTTGGATGCCCGTCCTCGCCCAGTTCCGACAGCGGCACGAATTCCGGGAAGGCCGCCCAGTGCCAGAGCCGCGGCAGAAGCGCGGAGTTGCGCGTGTCTCGGTCGATGAACTTCCGGTGCCCGACGGCGGCCTTGAGCATGCCCGCCAGTTGCGGCGTGAGCTTGCCCCATGCCACTTCGGTCCGGCCGACCCAGTCCTCGGCCCGCTTCATGTCGATCATCGGGAATGTCTCCGCCCGGCTCATGCCGCTTCCTTCATGTCGAGGATGCGCGCCACCGTCTCGCCCATCAGCGACGGGTTCGGCGCGACGGTGATCCCGGCCTCCTGCAGGATCTCGACCTTTTCCTGCGCACTTTCGCCGAAGGCCGAGATGATCGCGCCCGCATGACCCATCTTGCGGCCCTTCGGCGCCGAAAGCCCCGCGACATAGGCCGCGACGGGTTTGCTCATGTGATCGCGCACATAGGCCGCGGCCTCGGCCTCCTGCGGGCCGCCGATCTCGCCGATCATGATGACGGCATCGGTCTCGGGGTCGTTTTCGAACAGCTCGAGGATATCGCGGAAGGACGAGCCGTTGATCGGGTCGCCGCCGATGCCGATGGAGGAGGAGACGCCGATCCCCAGCGCCGACATCTGGCTTGCCGCCTCGTAGCCCAATGTGCCGGAGCGGCCGACGATCCCGACGCGTCCGGGGGTGTAGATATGCGGCGGCATGATGCCCATGAAGCCCTTGCCGGGCGAGATGATGCCCGCGCAGTTCGGTCCGATCAGGCGCATCTTCTTCTCGCGCGGGTAGCGGCGGAGGAAGCGCTTGACCTTCATCATGTCCTGCGCGGGCAGACCGTCGGTCACGCAGACGGCGGTCCTGATGCCCGCCTCGGCGGCCTCCATCATCGCGTCGGCGGCCATGGGCGGCGGCACGAACAGAAGCGAGGCATCGGCGCCGGTCGCCTCCACCGCCTCGCGCATGGTGTCGAACTGGGGCCGGTTCAGCACGCTGGTGCCGCCCTTCCCCGGGGTCACGCCCGCCACCACCTTCGTGCCCGCCTCGATCATTTCCTGTGTGTGGAACTGGCCGATGCGGCCGGTCATGCCCTGCACGACGACGCGGGTCTCTTCGGTGATCAGAATGGCCATGGGTCTCTCCTCCCCTATTCGGCGGCGACAGGTTGCGGACGGGCCGCGACGGCGGCCTCGGCCGCTTCGGCGAGCGTGCCTGCGGTGATGATCGGAACGTCGGCCTGATCGAGGATCGCGCGCCCCTCGGTCACGTTGGTGCCCGACAGGCGGACGACCACGGGGATCGTGAGGCCGACCTCCTTGTAGGCCTGCACCACGCCCTTCGCGATCCAGTCGCAGCGGTTGATGCCCGCGAAGATGTTGACGAGGATCACGCTGACATTGGGGTCGGTCAGCACGGTGCGGAACGCCGTCACCACACGGTCGGGCGAAGCGCCGCCGCCGATGTCGAGGAAGTTCGCGGGTTCACCCCCCGCAAGCTTGATCATGTCCATCGTGGCCATGGCGAGACCGGCACCGTTGATGATGCAGCCGATATCGCCGTCGAGGCCGACATAGGCGAGACCATGATCGGCGGCCATCGCCTCGCGGGCGTCCTCCTGCGCGGGGTCGCGCAGCGCGGCGACCTGCGGTCGGCGGAACAGCGCGTTGGTGTCGAAGGACATCTTGGCGTCGAGCGCCACGAGGTCGCCCTCCCCGGTGATGGCCAGCGGATTGATCTCCACCATCATGGCATCCAGATCGCGATAGGCGCGGTAGCAGGCGCGCAGCGTCGTCACCATCTGGCCGATCTGCTTGCCTTTCAGCCCGAGGCGGAAGGCAAGCTCTCGCGCCTGGAACTCCACCAGCCCGGTAGCCGGGTCGATGACCATGCGCACGAGGCTGTCGGGGTCCTCGTGGGCGAGATCCTCGATCTCCATCCCGCCATGGCCGGAGGCGACGATCATGATGCGTTCGGACTTTCGGTCGAGCACGAAGCCCAGGTAGATCTCCTGCGCGATGTCGGTGGCATCCTCGACCCAGAGGCGGTGGACGGTCTTGCCCGACGCGCCCGTCTGCTTGGTGACCAGCGTCCTGCCGAGCAGGTCGGCGGCGTAATCGCGGACCTCCGCTTCGGTCTTGCAGAGCTTCACACCGCCCGCCTCGCCGCGCCCGCCGGAATGGATCTGCGCCTTGACCACACAGGGCAGGCCAAGCTCCCGCGCGCGGTAGGCCGCCTGTTCCGGGGAAAAGGCGAGGCCGCCTTTCGGCACCGGAACGCCGAATTGGGCAAGGATGTCCTTGGCCTGATGTTCGTGGATGTCCATGTCGTCTCCTCCTTGCCGATCATGGGCGGGGCGAGCCCCGGGGGCGGCGGGACAAGTCCCGCCTTACGCAAAGCTCACGCCGAGGCGCCCTCACTTTTGGCGGCGATCGCCTTGGCCATGTCGATCACGTTGCGGGCCATCTTCTCGGAGGCCGCGTCGATCATCTTGCCGTCGAGGCTGGCGGCGCCCTTGCCCTCGGCCTCGGCCTTCTTCAGTTCCTCGATGATGCGTTCCGCCCGGCTCACCTCCGCCTCGGGCGGGCTGAAGACCTCGTTGGCGAGCGCAATCTGGCTGGGGTGGATGGCCCATTTGCCCTCGCAGCCAAGCGCGGCGGCGCGACGCGCGGCGTCCTTGTAGCCGTCGGGGTCGGAGAAATCGCCGAAGGGTCCGTCCACGGCGCGGAGGCCATAGGCGCGGCAGGCGATGACCATCCGCGTGATCGAGGCATGCCACTGGTCGCCCGGATAGTCGGGGTTCAGCCCACCGATATTCACCGTGCGCGCCCGCATGGAGGCGGCGTAATCGGCCACACCGAAATGCAGACACTCCAGCCGGCCACCGAATTGCGCGATGGCCTCCACGTTCGCCATGCCGAGCGCCGTCTCGATCAGCGCCTCGAGCCCCACGCGCGTCTCGACGCCGGTGCCATGCTCGATCTGGTTGACCATCGCCTCGACCATGTAGAGATCCGCCGGCACACCGACCTTGGGCACCAGCAGCGTGTGCACCCTGTCGCCCGCCTGCTCCATGATATCGACCACGTCGCGATACATGTAATGGGTGTCGAGCCCGTTGATCCTGACGCTGACCGTCTTGCCCTTCCCGGCCCAGTCGATGTCGTTCAGCGCCTGGATCGCGTTCTTGCGCGCCTGCTCCTTCTCGGGCGGAGCGACGGCGTCCTCGAGGTCGAGGAACACCACGTCGGCGGCGCTGTCTGCGGCCTTGTCGACCATGGTCGGGTTCGAGGCGGGGACCGCCAGTTCGGAACGATGAAGCCGTTGCCGCCGAAGCGGATGGAGCGTGTGGGACACGGGTTTATTCCTTTTTTTCAGTCGGTTGCGGGGCGACTTATTCCGCCGCGACCCGCAGGACGGGATTGGCCGTGGCCACGCCCGTGAAATGTCGCTGAGCAGCGGCAACGCCGGCCCCCAGCTGGATCCGTGCGCCGGCGCGCACCAGCGACATCTCCGCGATCGACAGCGCCGTCAGCGCCATGCCCTCGTTGAAGTCGCCCAGATGCCCGATGCGGAACACCTTGCCCGACAGCCGCGCGAGGCCCGAGCCGAAGCTCGTGTTCATCTCGTCATAAGCGATGCGCAGCACGTCGCGGGCATCCACGTCCTCGGGCGTGCGGATGGCCGAGACGGTGTCGGAGTAGAAGCTCGGATGCTCGGCCACGAGGTCGAGACCCCAGGCATGCACGCCGCGGCGCACGCCCTCGGCGATCCGCGCGTGGCGGGCGATCACTTCGTCCAGCCCCTCGCGGAACAGCCGGTCGAGGGCGGCGCGCAGACCCCGCAGAAGCGGCGTGGGCGGCGTGTAGGGGAAGTAGCCGTCGGCGTTCAGCTTCACCATGTCCATGAATTCGAAATAGGCGCGGCGCATGGTGGAATGGCGGGAAACTTCCATCGCCTTCTGGCTGACGGCGAGGATGCCAAGGCCCGCGGGGCACAGCAGGCCCTTCTGGCTGCCGGTGACGGCAAGGTCGACGCCCCAGTCATCCATCCGGAAATCGAGCGAGGCGATGGAACTGACGCCATCGACGAAGAGAAGCGCGTCGTGGAAGCACGAATCGAGCGCCCGGCGCACGGCGGCGACGTCGGAGGTGACGCCGGTCGCGGTCTCGTTGTGGGTGACGAAGACGGCCTTGATCTCGTCCTTCGTGTCGGCCCCGAGACGCCGCTCGAATTCGGCCACCGGCACGCCCGCGCCCCAGGCCACGTCGATCACCTCCACGTCGAGGCCGAGGCGTTCGGCCATCTCCACCCACAGCGTCGAGAACTGGCCGAAGCGGGCCATCAGGACCTTGTCGCCGGGGTTCAGCGTGTTGGTGATCGCCGCCTCCCAGGCCGCCGTGCCGGAGCCGGGGAAGATGAAGACCTCGCCCGTCGCGGTGCGCATGACGCGCTTGAGGTCCGAGAAAAGACCCAGAGTCAGCTCGCCGAAATCCGGCGCGCGCATGTCCTCCTGCCCGACATTCATCGCGCGGCGGACCTCGTCGGGGACATTGGTCGGACCGGGAATGAACAGATGGGTGTGACCGGTTTTCATGTGAAAGGCTCCTCCTCGCCTGGGCTTGGGTGGACCATGCCTGATCGCGAACGTTTGAGGAAAACTTTCCGGGTCCTGCTGTAAACGCGAGAATTTACATGTTATAGAATCTGTAAAGTTGTGAAATTATCTGGATACAACGGCATGCTGAAAACCTTCATCGGCCCACGCCTGCGCCGCCTGAGACTGGAACAAGGGCAGACACAGGCGCAGATGGGGCGCGCGCTTGGCATCTCCACGTCCTATGTGAACCTGCTCGAAAAGAACGAGCGCAGCGTCTCGGTGCCGGTGATGCTGAAGCTCTTCGAGGTCTATGGCGTCGACTGGCGCGAGATCGCGGAGGATGACGACACCTCGGTCCTCGCCGATCTGCGCGCGGCGCTTCAGGACACGCTTTTCGACGGCAACCGCCCTGACCTGCCGCAGTTGCGCGCGGCCCAGATCCACAGCCCCGATCTCGTCTCGGCGATGCTCAAGCTGCACCGCGCCTATCTGGCGGCGACCGACCAACTGATGACCATGGCTGCCGGCGGCGACGAGACCGGGCCGCTGGTGATGACCTCGCCCGAGGCGGCGGTGCACAACTTTTTCCGGCGCAACAGCAACCATTTCGACAGTCTCGAACGGGCGGCAGAGGCTTTCTGGGGCGGCAGCCATGTGGCGCCGGACGATGTCTATGCAGAGGTCAAGGCCGCCCTCCGCGACCGGCTGGGCCTGCGCGTGCGGCTCGTGCGGGTCGAGGACATGCCCGACACGCTGCGACAATACGACGAGCCAAGCCGCGAGGTCCTGCTGTCGGAGGCGCTCGACCACCCCAACCGCGTCTTCCAGCTTGTGCATGTGGCGGGCCTGATCGAGAACCGGGCGCTTTTCGACGAGATCCTTGCGGCCTCGAACATCTCTGACGCCCATGGCCTCGCACGCTGCCGGGTGGAGCTGGCGAATTACTTCGCCGCCGCCGTTCTGATGCCCTATGGGCCGTATCTCGCCGAAGCGCTGGCGTCGAAATACGATTTCGACCATCTCGCCACCCGCTTCGGCGTCAGCTTCGAACAGGCCTGCCACCGGGCGACGACGCTGCAACGCTCGGGCGCGCACGGGGTGCCGTTCTTCTTCCTCAGGATCGACAAGGCCGGCAACGTCACCAAGCGGTTCAACGCCACCGACTTCCACCTCGCCGAATATGGCGGCGCCTGCCCGCGTCTCGATGTTCACACCTCGTTCCGGATGCCGGGGCGCATCGTGCCGCAATTCGTCGAGATGCCGGACACCAGCCAGTTCTTCGTCTTCGCCCGCACCGTCGACCGGCCCAGCGTCACGCGGCATGCGCAGGACGTGCGGCTTGCCGTGGCCATGGGCTGCGCGGTCGAGCATGTGGACCGGATCGGCTATGCCGAGGATTTCGCCGCCAGCCCCGCCCATGCCACGCCCATCGGCATCAATTGCCGCATCTGTCCGCGCCTCAATTGCGACCAGCGCGCCCATAACGCCATGGTCCTGAGCGAGCCGCTCGACGAACGCAGGCGCGGCACGACGCGCTATGCCAGCTGACGGCGCGCAAGGGAACGCTCGCGGGACGCCACGTCACGCCCTGCGGGGTTTCATCGTGCGCGCATTCGGATTACACCCCCGCCAAATCGCCAGCCGGAGCGCAGTCCGGGGCGCTCGGGTTATCGCAGGCATGACGCGCGGATCGAACGACCAGGCCAAAGGGGCAGCACGAGACGAGGCGCCGCCACGTTTCGCGATCGTGATCCCGATGCTCGACGAGGGCGAGACGGCGATGGCGCTTCTGGAGGCCTGCCGCGCGGCGGCGCTGCCGCTGGGATCTTTCGAGATCTGCGTGACCAATGACGGCTCCCGCGACGGCACCGGCGCGGCGCTGGAGGGCTTCGCGACAGCCCATCCCGACCTGCCCGTGACGATCATCACCCATGCCCGCCCCGCAGGACAATCGGCCGCCGTCCACGACGCCGTTCGCGCCGCGCGCGCCCCGCTCATCTGCACGCTCGACGGCGACGGCCAGAACCCGCCCGAGGAGATCCCGGTCCTGCTGGCGCCGCTTCTGGACGAAAACGCCCCGCCGCGTCTGGCGCTCGTGGCCGGGCAGCGGGCCAAGCGCAACGATCCGCTGCCCAAGCGCGTCGCTTCCCGCGCAGCGAACGCGATCCGCGGCTGGCTCCTGCGGGACGGCACGCGCGACACCGGCTGCGGTCTCAAGGCGTTCCGGCGCGAGGCCTATCTCGCCCTGCCCTATTTCAATCACATGCACCGCTATCTGCCGGCGCTGTTCCAGCGCGACGGCTGGGACGTGGCGCATGTGGACGTCACCCATCGCCCGCGCTCCGCCGGGCGGTCGAAATACAACAACCTCGGGCGCGCCATCGTCGGCCTGAGCGACCTGTTCGGTGTGGCGTGGCTGATCCGCCGCCGCCGCATCCTTGCCCCCGACGAGACGACCATACTTTCTTCCGGCATCAGCGCCCACGGAGGGGCGGAAAGGCCTTCATGACCGAGACCATCTTCGCCTTCCTTTCCATCGACGGCTGGGTCGAGTTCTGGTGGGTCGTGCTGGGCCTGACGGCGCAGCTGGCGTTCTCCATGCGTTTCATCGTGCAGTGGATCGCCTCGGAGCGCGCGGGGCGGTCCTATGTGCCCGTGGCCTTCTGGTACCTCTCCATCGTCGGTGGCGCGATGCTGTTGTCCTACGCGATCTACCGGCAGGACGTGGTGTTCATCCTCGGCCAGTCGATGGGTCTGATCGTCTACACACGCAACCTCACCCTGATCTACAAGTCGAAGAAGGCCGACCGCGTCGCCGCGGCCGAGGCGGCCCTTGCGGAGGCAACCGAGGCAGACGCCGTGCATCACCGCTCCGGCCCGGCCGCGGACTAGGCGCGCGCCCATGCCCACCGGATACTTGCTGTCCTCGCGCCTTGCCCCGTTCTGGGTCCTGATCCTCGCGCTCTTGAGCTTTTCGCTGGGTCTTGCCGAACTGCCCGTGCAAGACCGGGACGAGGCACGCTACGCTCAGGCCAGCCGCCAGATGGCCGAGACCGGCGACTGGGTCGACATCCGGTTTCAGGGCGGCGCGCGCCATGTCAAACCCGTCGGCGTCTACTGGATGCAGGCCGCCGTGCTGGAGCTGACCGGGCAGACCGGCACGAACGCGGTCTGGGTGCACCGCATCCCGTCCTACCTTGCCGGCGCGCTCTCGGCGCTGGCGCTGATCTGGGCGGGCCTCCCGCTTGTCGGGCGCCGGGCGGCGGTGCTGGCCGGCGTGATGCTGGCCACGGTCTACATGCTCAGCGCCGAGGCGCGAACCGCCAAGACCGACGCCGCGCTGCTACTCACCATCATCCTCGCCATGGGGGCGATGGCGCGGGCCTGGCTGGGCCAGGCAAGGGGTTGGGGCGTGCCGGCGGTGTTCTGGACGGCGATCGCGGCGGGCATCCTCGTCAAGGGTCCGCTGATCCTTCTGCCGGTCCTGACGGCGGCGGTCTGGGTGTCGGCAAAGGACCGGAGCCTGTCGTGGCTGAGGGCTCTGCGTCCCTTGCCCGGTCTGGCGTGGATGCTGGCGCTGACGCTGCCGTGGTTCGTCGCCATCATGATCCGCACCGAGGGCGCGTTCCTCACCGCGTCGCTCGGCGGCGATCTGGCCGAGAAGATCGCGGCCACCGGAGAGCACAGCGGCATCCCCCCGGGCTTCTACCTTCTGGCCGTCTGGGCCACCCTCTGGCCCTGGACGCTGCTCCTGCCGCTGGCGGTCGTGACCGGCTGGGCGATGCGAAAGGCGCCTGAGGGCGCGTTCCTGCTGGGTTGGATCGTGCCCACGTGGCTGGTGTTCGAGGCGGTGTCGACCAAGCTCATCCATTACACGCTGCCGACCTATCCCGCTCTCCTGCTGCTGGCGGCGGTGCCTCTGGTCCGCCTCATCGACGGAGAGGCGCGGTTTCGCGGCTGGGCGGCCCATATCGGCGCGACGGGCTTCGCCGTCGGGACGCTCGCCTTCGCGGTGCTCGCCATCGGCATGCCGGTGGCCTTCGGCGCGGGCATCGACCTGTGGGCCACGGTGGGCGGCCTCGCACTGACCGCGCTCGCAGCTTTCGGCGCGGTGGCCTTCTATCGCGGGCGGGCGATGCTTGGCACCGCCGCGCTGGCCGGGGCGGGCATCGTCATGGCCTGGACGCTGACCGCCGCCAGCCTTCCCGGCGCCCGCGAATTCTGGGTCACGCCCCGGCTGGCCGAGGCGATGGCCGGGGAGAGCTGCCTCGCCATGCCTCCGGCCGTCGTCGGGCACGCCCCGCCGAGCGTCGTGTTCCAGTTCGGCACCGACACGGCGTTCCTCGGCTGGGAGGGCGCGATGGACTGGCTGGCCGCAGCACCGGACCGCGCCGCGTGGATCGCCCGGGACGCCATCCCGGAGGGTATGGCGGTGCCGCCCGGGCAACCCGACGTCACCGAAGTGGTCGGAACCGACTACACCAACGGACGCCCCGTGCATCTGCGGCTCTTCGTGTCGCCGGGTGTCCCCGCGCCGGACGCGCCCTGCGGCGGATAGGCCGAAGCCGCCCCCCCCCCAAAGCCCATCGCAAAAAGCACGGCGGCCCGAGGTTTCCCCCGGGCCGCCGCTCGCGTTTCCTCGCCCCGGACCGGAGCCCGGGGCGCCTGTTCGGAGACGCGGATCAGAACAGGTCGTTCTCCATCACCTTGGTCCAGGCCGCCACGAAGTCGTGCACGAACTTCTCGTGCGCGTCGTCCTGGGCGTAAACCTCGGCGTAAGCGCGCAGGATGGAGTTCGAGCCGAAGACCAGGTCGACGCGCGTCGCCGTCCACTTGGTCTCGCCCGAGCCGCGCTCGACGATGGCATAGGCATTGGAGCCCGTCGGCACCCACTTGTAGCCCATGTCGGTGAGGTTGACGAAGAAGTCCGTGGTCAGCGCGCCGGCCCGGTCGGTGAAGACGCCATGCGCCGCGCCGCCGTGGTTGGCGCCCATGGCCCGCATGCCGCCGACCAGCACCGTCATCTCGGGCCCGGTCAGCCCCAGAAGCTGCGCCCGGTCGAGCATCAGCTCTTCGGCCGCGACGGCGTAGTCCTTCTTCATCCAGTTGCGGAACCCGTCGGCCAGAGGCTCCAGAACCTCGAAGCTCTCGGCATCGGTGTGCTCGGCCGCCGCATCGCCGCGACCCGCGGTGAAGGGCAGCTCGACCGTGACGCCGGCGGCTTTCGCGGCCTGCTCCACGCCGACATTGCCCGCCAGCACGATGGTGTCCGCGACGGAGGCGCCATGCTTCTCGGCAAGCGGTTCCAGCACCGCGAGGACCGAGGCCAGACGCTCGGGCTCATTGCCCGCCCAGTCCTTCTGAGGGGCGAGACGGATACGGGCACCGTTGGCCCCGCCGCGCAGGTCGGACTGGCGGAAGGTCCGCGCGCTGTCCCATGCGGTGGCGACCATGTCGGCGACGGACAGTCCCGATGCCGCGATATCGGCCTTGAGCGCGGCCACGTCGTAGCCCTTGGGCCCCTCGGGGATCGGATCTTGCCAGATCAGATCCTCGGCCGGGGCGTCCGGGCCGATGTAGCGGCTGCGCGGCCCGAGGTCGCGGTGGATCAGCTTGAACCACGCGCGGGCGAAGCAGTCGTCGAAATAGGCCTGGTCGGCCATGAACTTCTCGCAGATGGCGCGATAGGTCGGGTCCATCTTCATCGCCATGTCGGCGTCGGTCATCATCGGCATGACCCGCTTGGACGCATCCGTGGGATCGACCGGCATGTCCTCTTCCGCGATGTCGATCGGACGCCACTGGTTGGCGCCGGCCGGCGATTTCGTCAGCTCCCATTCGTAACCGAAGAGCAGCTTGAAATAGCCCATGTCCCACGTGGTCGGATGCGTCGTCCAGGCGCCCTCGATGCCGGACGTGACGGCATTGGTCGCCTTGCCGTCCAGATGCGGGTTCAACCAGCCGAGGCCCTGGTTCTCGATATCCGAACCTTCCGGCTCGGCACCGAGTGCTGCGGCATCGCCGTTGCCGTGAGCCTTGCCGACGGTATGGCCGCCGCAGGTCAGCGCCGCGGTCTCCTCGTCGTTCATGGCCATCCGCGCGAAGGTTTCGCGCACATGTGCGGCGGTCTTGATCGGATCGGGCTGACCGTTCACGCCCTCCGGGTTCACGTAGATCAGGCCCATCTGCACGGCGGCGAGCGGGTTTTCCATCGTGTCGGGCTGCATCACGTCTTCGTAGCGCGTGTCCGACGGCGCCAGCCACTCACGCTCGGCGCCCCAGTAGGTGTCCTTTTCGGGGTGCCAGATGTCCTCACGGCCGAAGGAGAAGCCGAAGGTCTTCAGGCCCATCGACTCATAGGCGATGTTGCCCGCCAGCAGGATCAGGTCCGCCCAGCTGAGCTTGTTGCCGTACTTCTTTTTCACCGGCCACAGGATGCGGCGCGCCTTGTCGAGGTTGCCGTTGTCGGGCCAGGAGTTGAGCGGCGCGAAGCGGATGTTGCCATGCCCGCCGCCACCACGGCCATCGGCCAGACGGTAGGAGCCGGCGGAATGCCACGCGAGGCGGATCATCAGGCCGCCATAATGGCCGTAATCGGCGGGCCACCACTCCTGGCTCTCGGTCATCAGAGCCGTCACGTCGGCCTTCACGGCCTCGAAATCGAGCTCCTTGACCGCCTCGCGGTAATCGAAATCACCGAGCGGGTTCACCTTGGTGTCGTGCTGGTGAAGGATGTCGAGGTTGAGCGTCTTGGGCCACCACGCGGTCACGCTGTTCCCGGTCTCGGTGATTGCACCATGCATGACTGGGCATCCGCCGCCCGCCGGTCTGTCGTCGCCGTCCATCATCTTTCGTCTCCGCTCCTGAAGCTGGCTTGAATATGGTGTCCGCAGGCCCGTTTCCCAAGTCGCCGCCTGAACAGGTCTGACGGTTGGCTCCCCGGTATCGAATCCCTTCTTCGAACTGTTCTAAACTTATCAGCCCGCGACGATCAGGAGAAGTTGAATAATCTGATAATTTTGATAAGTTGTGCTTATGATCAACCTGACCCTCAAACAGATGCGCTATTTCGATGCCCTCGCCCGGCAGGGGCATTTCGGACGCGCGGCGGATGCCTGCTCGATCAGCCAGCCGGCATTGTCGATGCAGATCCGCGAGATGGAGCGCAGTCTCGGGACGCCCTTGCTGGAACGCGGCGTGCGGGGCGTGGCGCTGACGGCCTTCGGGGAGGATGTACTCAAGCGTCTGCGCGAGGTGCTCCGCATCGTGGGCGAGATCGAGGACACCGCCCGCGCCGTGCGCGACCGCCTTGCGGGGCGTGTGCGGATCGGCGTCATCCCCACGGTCGCGCCCTATGTGCTGCCCCGGATCGTGGGTGGCCTGACGCATCGCTACCCGGGGCTTGAGCTGCAACTGCGCGAGACGGTGACATCGCGGCTGATCGAGGAACTGGCCGAGGGCAGCCTCGATACCGCGATTGTCGCGCTGCCCGTGGGTGAGACCGCGTTCGAGGAGGTGCCGCTGTTCACCGAGAACTTCGTCCTCGTGCGTCCCGGCTCCGAACGCGGCCGCCCGGTCCCCAGCCCGGAGCGCCTGCGGGAAATGCGGCTTCTCCTGTTGGAGGAGGGGCACTGTTTCCGCGATCAGGCCTTGTCATTTTGCAACATGGCGGCCACGGCCCCGCGAGAGATGATGGATGGCTCGTCGCTGTCCACGCTGGTGCAGATGGTCGGCGCGGGTCTTGGCGTGACATTGATCCCGGAAATGGCCGTGGATATCGAGACACGTTCCGCGGATGTGTCGGTCGACGGGTTCGAGGCGCCGGGCCCGGAGCGCACGATCGGCATGATCTGGCGACGTTCGAACCCCCTTTCCGAGCAGTTGCGGGAGATGAGCGATGCGGTGCGCGAGGCCGCCGGTCGCGGAGCCTAGCCGAGCTTTTCCCGCGCGAAGGCGGCGAGGCGGTCGACCTCCGCAGGCTCCGGCGTCACACCCGTGAACCCCTCCAGATACCCAGCGACGCGGGACAGGCGCCGCTCGATCGGCTCCCGCTGATCGAGCGCGTGATAGCCCAGCTGTTGAAAATACAATATCCGTGCACGGATATCGGCCACGGCGGGCGGATATCCGTATCGTGCAAACATCGCCGCGATCGCCTCGAGCCGCGCGGTATCCGCTGCCTCCACGCGACGCCGGAGACCGTCGTCGCGCCGGGCCCATTCGCGGACAGCGAAATCGAGGCCGGGGTCGAACAGTTCCGGGTCGATGAAACATTCGAAGAAGTTGCAGACAGCCCCGGTGATCGTCGATGCAGGGCGCGCGCAGCGGTCCCTCAGCCGCGCGGTGTTCCGCATCTCCCATGCATCGAGAAGCGCGTCGAGAAGGTCCTGACGGCTTTCGAAATACCAGTAGAAGGACGAGCGCGACACGCCGAGACGCGCGCCCAGCGCCACGATCTTGACCTCGCCCACCCCGTCGCCGACCAGCACCTCGCGCGCCACCTCGAGCCAGTCCTCGCGCGTGACTTTGGCGTTCGCATGGGCGGCGGGCGCACCCATCAGGCGCGCATCGCCCGGCCCTCGGGGTCGTAGGGCGACGGCGCGATGACGCGTGCGGGACGTTCCGCTCCGACGATATGGACGCTGAGGTCGGCGCCGATCTCCGCCACGGCGGTATCGACCATCGCCATGGCCAGCGACGTGCCCAGAGTGTGCCCGTAGCCGCCGGACGTGACGAAGCCCACGCGGTTTCCGTCCTTCCACACCGGTTCGAACCCGCTGGCGTCGGCGTCCGTCGCTTCGACCTCGAGCGTCACGATCCTCTGCGCCGGGCCGTTGCCGTCGCGTTCGGCCAGCGCCGCGGCGCGGCCGATGAAATCGCCCTTGTCCCACGCGATCCAGCGATCCATGCCGGTGGCGCCCGCCGTGTAGCCTTGGGTGAACTCCGCATTCCAGATGCCGAAGCTCTTCTCCAGCCGCAGCGACAGAAGCGCGTTGAACCCGTATTCGCGAATCCCCTCCCCGGCGCCGGCCTCCAGCAGCGCCTCGCGCAGCGTCATGTGATCGCCCATGCGGCAGTGGATCTCGTAGCCGAGTTCGCCCGCGACGGACATGCGCCCGATCTTGCACCGCAGGAGGCCGATGTCGAACGTCCCGCAGCCCATGAAGGGCAGCGCGCCGACGGCATCCTCCGAGAGTTTTTCGATCACCGCGCGGGACTTCGGCCCCGAAAGCGAAAAGCCGGCCACGTCCTCGCCCAGGTCGCGCACCGTGACGCCATCCATCATGTGATCGGTGAACCAGCGCATGTGCCATGTCCGAAGGTAGTAGGACCCCATGATCCACCACGACCCGTCACCCCAGTTGAACAGCGTCAGGTCCCCCTTGAGCCGCCCGTCATGGCCCAGCGCCACGGCCAGCCGCGCACGGCCGGGTTTCGGCAGCGTCGTGGCGAAAAGCCCGTCCAGCCACGCCTTGGCATTCGGCCCCGTGACCTCGTATCGGGCGAAGCCGGTGATATCGAGAAGGCCCACGCCCTCGCGCACCGCGCGACATTCCGCACCCACGATCTCATGGGCGTTGGACCGTTTCAGCGAGGGCGTCTCGGCAAACCCCTTGCCGCCGAAAAAGAGCGGCACCTCGAGGTCCCAGGACTGGCCCCACTGGCACCCGGCCTCCGTCATCGCGGAATAGGCTGGCGCGCGTTTCAGAGGGCGGCCCGCCGGAAGCTGCTCGTTCGGATAGGTCATCACGAAGCGGCGGGAATAGAACTGTCCCGTGGTCTGGCGGATGAACTCGCGGTTCTCGGCCCAGGGCCCGTAGCGCGCCACGTCCATGCCGTAGACATCGGCCTCGGGTTCGCCGTGGATCATCCATTCGGCGAGGCTTTTTCCCACGCCGCCACCCTGCAGGAAGCCCGCCATGACCGCGCAGGCGCACCAGTATCCCGGTTTGCCGGGGACAGGCCCCACCAGCGGGTTGCCGTCGGGCGAGAAGGTGAAGGCGCCGTTGACCCATGTCTTGACGCCCACCTCCTGCAGTGCCGGGTAGCGTTCGAAGCCGAGGATCAGTTCCTTCTCGATGCGGTCGGTCTGCTCCTGGAACAGTTCCATCCCGTAGTCCCACGGCGCGCCGTCCATTGCCCAGTGTTCGTGGTCGATCTCGTAGATACCAAGCAGAACGCCTTTCTGATCCTGCCGCAGGTAGGTGAAGCCTTCGAGGTCCACCGTCATCGGCACTTCGAAGTCGATCTCCTCCAGCGCCGGGATGGTGTCGGAAATCAGGTAATGGTGCTTGAGAGGCGACACGGGCAGCTCGATGCCTGCCATACGCCCCAGTTGCTTGGCCCAGAGCCCGCCCGCGTTCACCACATGCTCGGCCCTGATCGTGCCCTTGTCGGTGACGACGGTCCAGCCCTCCGGCGTCTGGATAAGTTCCTCGACCTTGGTGTGCTCGAAACAGGAGGCGCCGCGCATCTTCGCAGCCTTCGCATAGGCATGGACCGTGCCGGTGGTGTCGATATACCCCTCGCGGTCGGCCCACATGCCGCCCAGAAGCCCGTCGGGCGACATGATCGGGTTGAGGTCCACCGCCTCTTCGACGGTGACGAGGCGGCAATCCTCGATTCCGATGGACTGGAACACGCGGTAGGCGGACTGGAGCCATTCCCAACGATCCGGCGTGCCCGCCATGGTCAGGCCGCCGGTCATGTGCAGGCCGATGTCCTGGCCCGACTCCTTCTCGATTTCGGGCAGCAGATCGATCGTGTAGGCCTGCAGCGCAGCGATGTTCGGATCGGCGTTCAGCGCGTGGATGCCGCCGGCCGCGTGCCAGCTGGAACCCGCCGTGAGGACCGAGCGTTCCAGCAGGCAGACATCGGTCCAGCCGAACTTGGCGAGGTGATAGAGCACCGAGGCGCCCACGACGCCGCCCCCGATGACCACGACGCGGTAGCCGTCTTTCATGTCCGATCCTCCCCGGCCTGCGCGCGCCTGCGGCGCCTCTGGACAACCCTGTCCAGAGAATCGCTAGCAACTCTGGACAGACCTGTCCAGAAATTTGGAAGGACGGTGGGATAGGGGGCGTCAGCCGACGGCGATGAAGCCGTCCACCTCGCTCTCGGAGACGCACTGCCATGCGGCGAGCGTTGCGGCGGTGTCGGGCCCCGAGACGAGGGCGAGCAGGAACTGCCCCCGCAGCCCCGCAAGCAGGATATGGGATCCGTTCTGCTGCGGCGCGAAGGTGATCGCGCCCTTGGTCTCGAGCTCGGGGGCGAGCGGGAAACCATCGGCGAGGAAGACGTCCAGCATCTCGACAGCCCAGTCCGCCAGCGCCTCGGCCTCTTCCCTGGTTCCGATGATCACATGGGCCTCGTCGACGTCGATCAGGACGGCCGACAGGACGCTGACATCCGGATGATCGACCATCGCGTCGAGCCATGTTGTCTGTCCCGCCACTTTCGCGACCACGTCGGGCAGTGCGGCGGCCTTCCGCAGCGCCGAGAGCGACAGTCCGCCACCGCCGGGGAGGATGTCGGTTTCGGACGTGCTGGCGATGCGCACGGTCTTCGCGCCACGGCAGAGCCCCGCCAGCAGGTCACCCAGTGCCTTGGCGTCCTCGGACCCGAGCGGGCCCGGCTCCAGCCGCGGCGCCTTGCCCGATGTTGCCGCCCTGACCGAACCCAGGCCCAGCACCTGCCGTTCGGCGATGTCGATCTCGACCCGCCCGCCGGTGTCGAACTCGAGCCGGTAGCGCCGCGGCAGGACACCGTATTCGAGCTGCCTGAGGATCAGCGAAACGCCTTGTGCCGGTGAGGATATCGGCCGGTCGACCACGCGCATGTGGCCTTCCGCGCCAGCGCGGTAGAGGATATCGCGTACTGCGTTGCGATCGGTCATTTCGCCACGGCCTCCCGGAATTCCAGGATATTTTCGCCGAAATCCTCCGGCGCGGCCTCGGCCAGTGCGGCGCGCATGGCGTCGAGCACCTCGGCAAGGTCGCTCTCGGGGCCGCAGATGCAGGCCAGCGCCTCGCACGGGTCGGCGAAGGCCCTGAGGAAGACCCGCTTGGCCGTGGGGGTCTGAAACACGGCCTCGTTCGTCAGGTCGTGGGACGCCAGCCGCGGCGCATTGAGGAAGGCGCGCGCGCAGGAGCAGATCGTATCGAGATTCTCCTGCGGATGCGCAAGCCGCGCGTCCGACGCCAGCACGGTCCCTGACGCGATATCCGCGTAGAGCACGAGCTCGCAATCGGGGAGCCGTTTGCGCAGGTGGCGAAGGATCTCGGGTGTCATCTGGTCTACTGGTCTTGCGGGGCCTGTGAATGTCTTGTGTCGGGGCATGTCCGCGCGCGCGCGACGCGGCGGACGGTGTATGGGATCAGACGGCGCTCCCTCCGGTCCCGGTGGTGCGGCGCGGGCGGCGCATGGCGGTCAGACCGCCCGCCGAAATCCGGCGCGGGATGACGTTGGTGGCGGGCCTTGTCGTGCCCAGGGCGGAGCTGGGCGCATGGTCCTGCAGGTGCAGGATCTTGGCGGCCTCGGCGCCGGGGTCCGTCGGCGCGCCGGGGGCGGCTTGCGTCAGACCCAAGCCCTTGAGCAGCGTTTCGACGGCTGCCTGCACGGCCTCGGACCCGGCGCTGGCATGTGCTTTCCCGGCTTCGATATCGCGGGTGGCCGACATCAGGTCGACCGCGAAGATGTCCCGGAACGTGCCGGTCGTCTCGCGCCGCATCCGTTTCATCAGCCGCGCCCGGTCGGTATCGGACAGGACCTTGTCGATGCGGGTGACAAGCAGCACGCTGCGCTCCTGCACGTCGGGGTCGATCTCTTCCCAGATCGCGGCCTCGGACTGGCGCCACGCCTGCGTGGCGGGCGTGCACCAGATCACCGCGTCGGCCTGCGGCAGAACGGCATTCCAGATGTCCGGGGACATGTTCGGATCGGAACTGCCGGGCATGTCGATGACATCCAGACGCTCCAGGATCGGCGCCTCGATGTAGACGCGCACGAATTGCGTGCCGTCCACCGGCACGGAGGCCACCTCGTCGAGGCCGATCACGGTCTCCTGCCCCTCGCTGTCCACGACGACGGGATCGCCATCGCCATGGGTGTACCAGATCGGCGGCACCTGCGTCGCCGTCACCCTCACGGGCGAGGACGCTCGTTCCAGCAGTACATTCGCAAGAGTGCTCTTGCCCGACGAGAATTCGCCGAGAATGGCCACCTTTGGCTTCGGGCCGGTCGTGCCGGCAAGCGGAACTTCAGACATCATCGCGCACCCGTTCCTTTTCGTCTTTGCTCGCGCCAATCCCCGACAGGAGGGACTGGGCCTCGATCATTGCCTTCGTCTTGGTTTCCGCGTCTTGCGCCATGCGCGCGCGAAGCTCTTCCAGCCGTTCCTCGGCCTGTCCGGCCATGGCCAGAAGCGTCGTGCGCTGACCGGCGACGAAGCGGCGGAGCTCCTTGATCGCCATGTCGCGGAACACGTCGGCGTGGTCCTTCTTGAGCGCTTCGATCATCGGCGCGATCTCGGCATCGATCATGCTCGAGAATTCCTCGGCAAAGGCGGTATAGCTGCGGCGGCGGCGCCACCAGCGCGTCCACCAGTTTCCCTTGATGTCGAGCGCGATGGTCTGGCCCAGCGTGACCGGCGGCGGCGTATCGGGCACCGGTGGCGGCTCAAGCCGGAATGCGCCCTCGGGCAGGTCGAAGGCCCCCATGAAAAGCCCCTCGAGCGATGTCGCGGTCTTTGCGTAGATACTCCCCGTGGCGCGTGTGGCCTTGGCCGAGAACACCTGATAGCCCGACCTCAGCAGGACCCTGAGACCCGTCGGATCGTAGGTCCAGACCTTGCTTTCGCCGTTCTGTTCGAGGTGCTTGACGAGCGAGGCCGTCGCCCGCTGCAGGAACGTCCTGCGCGAGCCGTCGAGACGGGTTTCGAGATAGTCGGAAAACCGGTTGAGCTGTTCGGTGAGTTCCGCCTCGGCGTCGCGCATGACGGCGGAAATCTCGGCGGTGAGCTTCTCGCGTTCGACCTTGCGCACCTCGGCACCGGCGACCCGGTCGGCAGCCAGAACCCGGCTCGCCGCGAGACCGTTGGCGATGTTGCGCGCCGCGCGCGCGGCATGGGCGACCATGTCATGGCCTTCGCCCAGAATGATCCGTTCCGAGATGGCCCGGCCCAGCGCCGGCAGGCCCGAAAGCCGCCAGATGACGTCCACGGCGTTGCTGTCCTCCAACCCGCCACGGGCCTCGTGCTCGGCCATCTGCACCAGCGCCTGGGCACTGGCCTCGCCCAGTTCGGCCCAGTCCCCGGCCAGCGCGTGCGTCGCCCAGTGGGCGCTGCCGAACAGGATGGTGGCGTCGGCGGGCCCGTTCTGGGCTTGCAGCGTCTCGCGGATGCTGTCGCGGATCTCGGGGATCTCGCGGACCGGATCGCCCAACTCGTCGATGCGGTTGACGAAGATGATGACGTCGCGGGCGCGGATGTTCGCGATCATGCGGATCAACGCCATGTCGACCGTGGACAGCGCCTGATGCGCCGACAGGACGACGACGCAGACCCGGCTCGAGCGGATCGCGTTCACCGTGATCTGCTCGCGCACGAGGAACGTGTCGTTCACGCCGGGCGTGTCTCGCACGCACATCGGCCAGACCAGTCCGCGCTGACTGAGGTAGAGTTCCGCGGACTTGGTGATGTCGGCGAACCGGCCCTGCCCGTTGTCCGGCTCCATGGTCGGGTCCACGTCGTCGCCGAGGCATACATAGCGCTCGACCAGTTCGGGATCGACATAGCCGTAATCATGTTCCTGCCCGAGCAGCAGCTCGAAACTCTTGCCGAGGCGCTGGCGGGATTTCTCGCGCATCTCCTCGAGCTGCGCGCGCACGGTCTCCAACTCCTTGTCGGCGCCGGCCCGGCGGGCCAGTTCGCCCACGCGCCCGCCCCGGTTCAGCAGGTTCGACCATTCCTCTTCGCTGAAGAAGCGGAACTTGGCGTGCTGCGCGCTTTCGCGGATTCGCGGCGAGACATGCAGCGACGTGATCACCGAGGTCCACGGGTTGATGTCGGCCGGCAACAGGCCGGGACGGCCCACCATCGCGTTCACCAGAGAGGTCTTGCCCGCCTTGACCTGCCCGATCATCGTCACGCTGGGCTCGAAGGCGCGGATCTGGCGGCGCAGGTCCCGGATTGCCGGTTCGGCATCCGCGTCGCCGACCTTCAGTAGCTGTTCCAGCGCCTCGTCGACGGTGCGCAATTCACGGACGAGCGGCGCAAGTCCTCGATAGGCCAGCGACATCAGCCGGTCCGTCGGCGGCGCGTCCTGGGTCGGGGCGATCATGCGATCCTGCTTCATGGAAGGGTCCTCGATGCGGCTGTTCTCGTTCATGCAGCCATTGCCTGCTCAAAATCGGTTCTGAGTTGAAAAAGCACGCGCGCGGCGTCCTCGGCCTGGTCCGGCCCGGCCTCGACCTGCAACAGAACGACCGTGTCGCAGGCCTGATCGACCGCTTCACGCAGGCGATCGGCGCGCGGATCGTCGTCGGGCCAGGCGGCGACCAGGTCGCGCAGCGCCTCGGCGGTTTCGGCGCAATGGGTCAGGACCTCTTCGGACCATTCCTCATGTTCCTCGCGCCACTCCAGGATCTCCGCCAGCGCCCTGCTCCGCCGCTTGAGGTGAAGGATCGGCCCCGAGACCAGTGCGCGGATCGCGGCAAGGGCGTCGGCCGCTGCGGCAACGTCCTCGACCGACGCCGCCCCGTCGGCGCCATCTTCATCATCGTGTGCGTCATCATCCGAGGCACCATCGGCAAAACCATCCATGACCGCGACATGCGCGGCCGTGTCGGGCACGGGGTCGGCGACGGGACCGAGGTCCTCCAGCGTCACGTCATCGCCCCGCGATCCGGGCTTGGGCGCTGTCGACCGGTCCGCGTCCGCGGTGTCGGCGAAAGCGTCTCGCGGCGGCGACAGTTCCGCCTCGCGGAAGCGATGCAGGAACAAGGCGGCGGCGTCCACGTCCTCCTGCCGCGCATCGGAGATATCCGTGGCCAGCCGGCGCTTGAGCACGGCCAGCGGCGGCGAGGCATCCGAAGGCGCGGGCGCATGGACGACCGCATCGAAGAGCCCCCGCGCCCGGGCCGAGGCCGGATCCCTGTCGCCGGTGGTCACGAGATAGCAATGGTTCTTGAGCCGGTCGGGCGCCGCGGCCCACAGCGCGGCCTCGGCATCCCCGAAGCCCTCGGCGCAGAGGATCGCGATTTCCGACCGCTTCGCCGCCCAGCGCAGGGCGGGCACGTAGGTGTCCGCGTCCTCGCCAAGCTCCAGCGCGAGAAACGACATCGTCGCGAGCATCGGCAGCGGCGCCTCGATCTGCAGGAAGAGCGGCCCGTGACGCATCAGGTTGTCGGTCGGGTAGCCCTCCTGGCTGAGCGAACTGCCGTCCTCGAAGGTCGCCGTGTGCTGCACGGCCTCGCCGAAGCTCAGCTCGATGGCCGGACCGTCGGGCAGCACCGTCACCAGCCCCTCGCCCAGCATGGCGCGCAAGACGGCGGTCACCTCGGGCGCGGACTGGCCCAGGATGGCCACACGCGCGGGACGCCGCAGGGCCTCGGCAAGACCCGAGCAGCTCACGGCCGCAGCCTGCGTCAGGACACCCGAGGCAAGAAGCGCCTGGAGCCGCCCGAGCATGGACTGGATATCGTGACCGGCCGTCGTCATGCGTCAGCCTTCCTGTTTCGCCGTTGCGGTGGCCGGAAGGCCCGGGCGTCCGAAGATCCCTCCAAGCGCCGCCCAGATCGACCGCCGCTGCCGCGCGGGGGCTGCCATCGGCGCGGGCACATCCTCGGGCCGGGCTTCGGGCTGGTAGACGCGGATCACCACGACCGAGGTGTTGTCCTGTTCCGGATCGCCCGCGTCCGTGACGGCATCGATCAGCGCCGTGGCGATTTCGCGGGACTCCAGATGCGAGGCCTTGTCGAGGATCGAGGCGATATCCTCCTCGGCCACGGACTGGAGCCCGTCGCTGGCCAGCACGACGAGGTCGCCATCCTCCAGATCGAGCCGCCGCGCGGGGCAGTCGAGCTCGGGGATGTCCTTGCCGGTCAGCGCCGAGGTCAGGCAGTTGCGCTGCGGATGGGTGCGGGCCGTCTCCGCGTCGATCATCCCGTTCCTCGCCATCAGGTCGATCTGCGGGCCCATGGAATGATCGTCGTTCAGACGCTTCAGCATCCCGTCGCGCAACAGGTACAGCAGCGAGTCGCCGACCGAGACCCATTGCAACCCGCCGTCGACAAGACTCGTGGCCACGACCGTACCGCCCATGCCCGACTGGTCGGGATAGGCGTCGATCTGGGCCTGAAGGCTGGCATTCGCGGTTTCGACGGAGGCCTTGAGCAACTCGGACAGGTCCTCGGGCGCGGCCAGTGCCGCGCGACCACGCAGGGTCAGTTCGGCGAAGATCTCGGCCACGATGATGCGGCTGGCGAGATCGCCGGCGGCATGCCCGCCCATCCCGTCGGACACCACGGCAAAGCCGAATTCCGCACCCTGCGGGCAGGACACCGCCACGGCATCTTCCTGCCGCTCGCGGCGGCCCTGCGACTGGGCCGTGGCGACGTCGTATCTCGGATCGAAGGTGTCAACCGGCATCCGCGCCCTCCTCTTCCGGATCGGCGCCCCAGATGAAGCCCGGGCCGCAGAGCGCCACGAAGCGCAGCGTGGTCTTGCCGATGCGGATCTCGTCGCCGTCCATCAGCTCCTCGGTGGACAGCACCGGCTGCCCGTTGCGGCGGACGATGTTGGACTTGTTGCCATGGCCGAGGAAAAAGCGGTTCTGCTCGGCGTCATAGGCAATGGCGGCGTGGTTGTTCCGCGAAATCGAGGCATCGCCGAAATTCAGGCAGATCGACTGGTCGAGCCCCCGCCCGATGCTCGAGACGCTGTTGGTCACGGCAAAATAGGCACCGCGCCCCGGACCGTCGACGATCACGATCCAGCCGGCGGGAAAGCGCACGTCACCTGCGGATTTGCGCGCCACGGCGGAGATCGCGTCGGTCTCGAGATCGCGGGCGTGAAAGCCGAGAACACGGGTCTTGGCGCCCTCGCCCTCGTAAAGCGCCGAGGCCGGTATGCCGCGTGCCTCGAGCTGACGTTCCGCCGCCTCGAGGGCGCGCAGCGCGCGGCTTGCCATGTCCTCCTCGCCAGCCTCGCCGCCGGCGGGCTCTGCATCCGCGACGGCGTGGTCATCGCCCGCGTCCGGCAGATATGTGCGGTCGGTGACGACCGTGTGAGAGGCGACCTGTTCGATCTCGTCGGGTTCGAGATCCCAGATCTGGCGACGCGGAACGGAAACGGGGCGTTCGGCCCCGGTCTTCGGGTCTGTCATGTCGCCACCCCGGATGGGCTGTTTCGTTGCGCCACTCGCCGGTGCGCCTGCGGCGGCACCGGTTTCGACATCGGCATCAGGACCGTCGGAGACGTCAGCGGCGTGGCGCGCCGCCTCACGCGCCAGATCGCGCGAGGACGGCACGAAGGGGCTGCGCGCCGGGATGCGCGCCCCCTCCGCCGGCGTCGAGAACCCGGTTTCGGGTCTTTGCAGCACCAGCGGCGGCTCCCTCTCGGGAGACCCCTCGCGATCCACGCGGGCTTGCGGGGCGCCATCGGGCGCGCGCGGCACGCGGGGGCGCATGCGAACGGCAACATCGTGCAGTCGTTTCATGGCTTGCTTCCTTTCCCAGCCACGGAAAGCGCGATACGGCCGCCGAAGAGCGACCGGCGCACGGCCGAACCGCGTTCGACCGATCCGGTTCCGGCCGATCCGGGTTCAACAGGTCTTTCCGTGCCATTGGCCGCCGTTCGTGCAGGCCGCGCGGAGCTCGCGGCGCTTGCCGCGGGCGCGCTTGCGGTGACGCGGCGCGGAAGCACGGCGGCGGTGCGCGGTGCGGCCACGGCGGGGTCTTCCACCCCGGGACGTCCCACGCTCTCGGGCATAGCCTCCAGAGTTTCGGTCATGGTCGCGCCGCGCGGATCGGCGGCCTGCCCGTGCACCGCCTGCCCGCAAGAGGCGACAAGCACGCCGGAGACCGACATGTCGGCCGCGTCGATCTCGATCTTCGCGGGCTTTCTCTTGAAGGCCTCGTGGAAACGGCGCGCTTCCTCGGCGTCGATGGCGGCCTGGCGCGCGGCCTGCGCGGCGCGCTCGGCGGCGATCATTGCCTGTACTTCCTCTGCCTCGGCCTGGGCGGCGGCTGCCGCCTCCTCGCGCGCCCTCGCCTCGGCCTCGGCCTGCGCCTCGGCCTCGGCCTCCAGCCGCGCGCGATCCTCGTCGGTGATCTGTGCCGCCGCTTCGAGCGCCTCGCGCGCCTTGCGTTCCCGCTCGGCCATGTCGCGTTCGAATTCCCGCACCAGTCTGGCGACCATCTCTTCGAGTTCCTCGTCCTTTTCGGCCTCACTCAGGAGAATCTGTTGACGCCGGTCATGATCGATCATGTCACGCCAAGACGCGGCGCTTTGAAGGCGATCTTTGGGAAAAACGCTGAGGCACGTGTTGATCGCGTCGATGAAATGGCTGTCGTAGCCCTCGATGGCTTCAAGAGGCTCCAGCGGATCGACCTTGTGCCGCGCAGTGGCCGCCAGCCGGGAGTGCGACGACGGCGGCGCCTTGCGGCTGACCACATGATAGAAGGTGGCGGCCAACGCGTAGAGATCGCTCGAATAGGCCTGGTCGGAGCCGGCGAGGTAGAACTCCTGCGGGGAATAGCCGTCCTTGACCGTCAGCACCTTGGACAAGACGCGGCTCACGCGGGTGGCGCTTTCGCGCGCGGCGCCGAAATCGATCAGCACCGGCAGGTTGTCGGCATCGACCAGGATGTTGTCGGGCGAGATGTCGCGGTGCAGGATGTCGTGGCCGTGGATGTAGCTCAACGCCTCCAGAATCTGCTGCAGGAGTTGCTTGATGTCGGCGGGGGCGAGCCTGTCGGGCTCGTTCTCGATGATGTCGAGCAGCGTTTTCCCGTCGACGAAGTCCATCGCCATGTAGGCGGTTCCGTTGTCGCGGAAGAACTGGTGCACGCCGACGATATAGGGATGCTGAAGCGCGGCCAGAGCGCGCGCCTCCTTCTCGAAAAGCTCGAGGATGGCGCCGAATTCGTCCTCGCTGCTGGCCGAGCGAAGCCGCACGGTCTGGCCCGACCGGTGGCACATGGCGGACGGAAAGCACTCCTTGATGACCACGCTGCGGCCGAGGCTGTCGCGCGCCAGGTAAGTGACGCCGAATCCGCCGGAATTCAAATACCGTTCAATGACATATTGCCCGGCGCACAGCTCTGCGCCCGGTGGCAGCTCGTCGCCGTATGATCCAGACTTTTCCATGATCAAAGCGTCAATCGGATTCCCACACTGTCTGCGGGACATGCCCGCACCAAGGTCCAAGACTAGGCCCGCGAATGGTCCATTTTCGCGCTCAGAAAGTGACGAAAGCGTGGCGTCGTTTCCGGTCCGATACCAAAGGCTTCGCAGGCGCCGGTCCGGGCACGGCAACGGCCATGGCGGCGGCGCCCGCGCCCGGCTTTGTGGCGGGAACGCGATGACGGGAAAGGTCGACGATCAGCCGGGTGAGCCCGTGTCCCAGGGCACGCTGCCGGGGCTCAGCACGGCCTGCATCGTCGTGGCGGTGTTCCTCGGCGCGGGCGGCGGCATGTGAGGGCGCACCATCCGGCCGCGTGGAGTTTCATCCACGATCGCGCCGTTTTCGGCCACCAGATGCCCGCGAACGAAGGTCATCACCGGCACGCCCGTGACCTGCCAGCCCTCGTAGAGCGAGACCTTGCCCCGCGACAGCATACGCTCGGCGCCCAACGTTTCCTCCCGGTCCATGTCCACGACCACCAGATCGGCGTCCATTCCGGGCGAGATCGCGCCCTTGCGGTCCGACAGGCCGAAACTGCGCGCCGGCGCGCCGGCCATCACGCGCACGATCCCGGGCAGCGTCATGCGCCCCGCGCGCACCGCCTGCAGCATCAGCGTCAGCGAGGTCTGCACCCCGGGAAAGCCGCAGGCCATGTCCCAGATCGTCTCGCCCTCCTTTTCCTCGAGGGTGTGGGGGGCGTGATCGGTGGCCACGAAGTCGATCGTGCCGTCCAGAAGCGCCTGCCAGAGCGGTTCCTGGTGACTTTTCTGCCGAATCGGCGGGTTCATCCGCATCAGGTGCCCGCCGGGCTCGGCGAAGCTCTCGGCATCGAGATAGAGATACTGGGGCAGCGTCTCGACGGTGATGTCGCAGCCGCGGCTTTTCCAGAAGGCGATGAACGGGATCGAGGCCGCGCAGCTTTCATGCACGATGTGGATGCGCGCGCCGGTCCAGTCGGCCAGCGTGGCGGCGCGGTTCAGCGCCTCGACGGCGACCACGTCGGTGCGCGCGGCCAGATGCGCCAGCGGGTCGTTGCGCCCCGCCGCCTTCATCTTGTTCTGCCGCCAGAACAGGATCGGCGAGTTCTCCGCATGGATCGAGCAGCGCAGGCCGATCTCGGCCAGGATCTCGAACCCCTCCAGCACCGCGCCGTCCGAGGGGCACGGGTTGTCGCCGGTCGTGTTGCCCAGAAACAGTTTCGTGCCGATCATGCCCTGCTCGGCCATCGGGCGGAGCTGGTCGAGATTGTGCTCCCCCAGCAGGCCATAGAGCCCGAAATCCACCAGCGCCTTTTCCTCGGCCAGCGCCCGTTTCTCGCGCAGGCGCATGGCGCTGTCGGTGGGCGGCACGGTGTTGGGCATGTCGAAGACGCAGGTGACCCCGCCTGCGGCCGCCGCCGCAGACCCCGTGCCGAAATCCTCCTTCCGGGTCATGCCCGGCTCGCGGAAATGCACATGCACGTCGATGCAACCGGGCAGCAGGTGCCGCCCATCCAGGTCGATGACCCGCGCGGCCTCCGGATGCTCCGTCCCGCTGCCGACTTGCGCGATCCGCCCCTCCCGCACGCCGACCCATCCCTCGAAGACACGGGTTTCGGTCACGACCCTGGCGTTTTTCAGCAGAAGGTCCAAACTCATCCGGATATTCCATTGTTTGCGAAGATTGAAAAATAACCCTAGGCTAGCAAATATGGCCGCGCAACGGGACGGCAGCGCAACGGGCTGGCGCGGCCGGCCGTTGCACAGCAAACAAGACCGATTTCTCCGGAGGCGACCGAGGCGTGAGCAGCATCGACACGATTACCCCAGAGCCGGACGACGCAGCCCCCGTCTATGACCGGCTGCGCACCGACATCATCGCCGGCGTCTATCCCCCCGGCAGCGCGCTCAGATTCGCGGAGATGCAGAAACGCTACGGCCTCGGCGTGAGCCGTCTGCGCGAGGCGCTGGCCCAGCTTGCCGCCGACCGGCTGGTGATCCGCGAGGTCAACCGCGGCTTTCGCGCGCCCGAGATCAGTCTGGCCAATTTCGACGACATCGCCGCCATGCGGCTGCGACTGGAACCCGAGGCTTTCCGCGTCTCCGTCGAGAACGGCGACGACGCGTGGGAGGAGCGTATCGTCATCGCCGCCCACCGGCTGGATCGGGCCGCCAGGCGCTATGCCACGGACACGGTCAGCGAGGTGCAGGACGATTGGGAACGCTGCCACCGCGCCTTTCACGAGGCGCTGATCGACGCCTGCGGCTCGCCGATGACACTGCATTTCTGCGGCGTGCTCTACGACCATTTCGACCGTTACCGGCGGCTCATCGGCTTCGACGAACCGGCGCAGCAACGCCTTGCGGCGCAGCACCGGCTGCTGGCCGATTGCGCCGTCGAGCGCAACGTCGCGGAGGCCGAGGCGGTGCTTGCCGCCCATGTGAACCAGACGATCACCGTGGTGCGGCCCCGGCTCGAGACCTTGCTGGGCTGAGCCGGCTCAGGCAAACTCGAACCTTATTTCGTGGGCGCCCTTCCAAAGGACGCTGTTGCCGAGTTCCATCAGCCTGTCGAGGTTGCCGGACAGCGTGATGAAGTGGTTGCCCGCGAGCTGCCCCATCTTCGAGGCAAAGGAGATGCCGCCATAGGCCAGCAGGATCTCGGTCTCGCTGATCCCGCCGGGGTAGAGGATGATCTGGCCCGCCGAGGGGTAGCTCGTGTGGTTCTCGTAGCCCACGCCGAAATCGGTGTCGCCGAGCGGGATCCACACGCCCTCCCCCGACCAGCGGACATGCACGATCTGGCCGGAATACGGCATCACCTTGCGAAACGCGGCGCAGGTCTGGGGGGCCTTCTCCTCCTCCAGCACGGCGTCGAAGGTAAAGTCGCCTGCGGTGATCTTGAGTGCGGTCATGGATGGTCCTTTCGGGTCTTGAGGTCAGAGCGCGGCCCAGCCGCCATCGACGGGAAGGTCGACGCCGGTGATCTGGCGCGCGGCATCGGAGGCGAGGAAGACGCAGGCATTGGCCACGTCGCGCGCGGTCGAAACGCGCCCCAGCGCGTAATCGGCGGCGTGGCGCGCGGCGGCCTCTTCATGGGTGATGCCTTCGGCCGCGGCCATGTTGGCGCAGACCTTTTCGCGGAAGCGCGGGCCGTCGACCATGCCCGGCGCAACGGTGTTCACTGTGATTCCGTACGCGCCCAGTTCCAGTGCGAAGCTCTTGGTGACGCCCCTGAGGCCCCATTTCGAGGCCGAATAGGCCAGCCGCCCGGCGCGGCCGCGCAGGCCGAAGGTGCCGCCCACGTTGACGATCCGCCCGCGGCCCGCGCGCATCATCGCAGGGGCGACCGCGCGGATCATGTTGAAGATGCCGGTCGTGTTCAGGTCGAGAATATCGTGAAACTCCTCGCGCGTGGTCTCCACCCCGGTCTTGCCGATGGGCCCCGAACCGCCCGCGAGGTTGATCAGCGCAAAGGGCTGCCCCAGCCCGGCCTCGGCGGCCTCAGCGGCGGCGCTGCAGCTGTCGGCATCGGTGATGTCACAGGCGAAGGCATCGATGCGGACGCGCTGCGCGGAGAGCTCCTGGACAAGATCGGCGACAGCCTCGGGCTGGCGCGTCAGGAGGCCAAGGCGCGCGCCCTCCTCCGCGAAGGCCCGCGCGATATCCGGCCCCATCCCGCTTGTCGCGCCGGTCAGGAGAACGGTCTGCCCGTCCAGTCCGAGCTTCACGGGCGGTATCCCGGTTTCGCCGTCATCGCGTCTTCCCTTCTTCAGACAACCGTGCCGCCATCGACCAAAAGGTCCTGCCCGGTGATGTTGCCCGCCGCGTCGCTGAGAAGGAAGAGCACCGCGTTGGCCACGTCGATATCGGAACTCATCCGCCCCAGCGCGGAGCGCGCGGCGAAATCGTCGTAGATCTTCCGGTAGGGCGCGCCCGTGCGCTCCGCTGCCTCGGCCAGCTGCCGGCGCAGGCGCGTGCCGTCCACGCCGCCGGGATTGACGCTGTTGACGCGCACACCATGGGGCCCGGCCTCGAGCGCCGCGCTGTGGGTGAAGCCCCTCAGCGCCCATTTCGTCGCGCCATAGGCCGAAGAGAGCGCCGCGCCCTTGAACCCGAAGGTGCCGCCCACGTTGACCACGGCGCCGGCGCGCGCCGCGATCATGACGGGCAGGAAATGCTTCATCGTCAGAAACGGGCCGTAGACGTTGACGGCGAAGATGTCCTCCACCTCCTGCAGGCTGTGCTCCCACACCGTCTTGCCGCCCGGCCCGGTACCGCCGGCCACGTTCGCAAGCCCCCATCGGTGCGTCGGGAACCTCTCCAGTGCCGTGGCCACGGCGCCCGCGACGCTGGCCTCCTCGGTCACGTCGCAGGGCACGACGACGGACCCGTGAAGACCCGAGGAAAGCCTGTCGAGCGCGGCAAGGTCGCGTCCGGCCAGCACCACGCTCGCGCCCGCCTCGTGCAGGACGCGGCTGACCGCGGCGCCCATGCCGTTGGCGGCGCCCGTGACGAAAACGGCCATGCCATCGAGCTTGAACTGGTTCGGCAAGCGGGTGTCTCCCGGGCAGATCGGCGTCAATTGCCTAAGCGTTAATCAGACGGAATTCCCTGTCCAGCAAATCCGATATTTTTTCTACTATTTTGCGATTGTGTCTGATGAAGTCGCATGTGGATCATATTTCGTGGCCCGGTGATGCAAAACTGAGCATCCCGTGCCCGGCAGAAGAGGAGGCGACACGATGTCCGATCTCGCGGAACAGGTTTACGAAGAAGCCCCGGCGATCAACACCAATGAAATCCCGGTCATCGACATGACGGGGTTCGTCGGCGGCAGCGACACCAAGCGAAAGGCCATCGCCGCCGAGGTGGCGGAGGCCTGCAGCACGGTGGGCTTTCTCTACATGGCGGGCCACGGGCTCAGCCCCGCGCTGGTGGACGACACTTTCGCGCAGACCGAACGCTTCTTCGCCCAGTCGGAGGACGACCGCCGCCGCACGCTGGCCACGCCAGAATGGTTCCGGGGCTACGTGCCCACGAAGTCGGGCGGCATGGGCACCTTCCGCACCATGCTGGAGCTGCCCGCCGACGATCCGGACGTGTTGCGTGGCAAGCCGATGCATCACCCCAACCGCTGGCCCGACCATCTGCCCGGCTTCCGCGAGGTCGTGACGGCCTACCAGGACGCGATGCTCGAGCTTTCGGTCCATATCCGGCAGATGTTCGCCATCGGCCTCGACCTGCCCGAGGATTTCTTCGAACCCTTCTACAAGCGGCCGCTGATCCAGCAGAGCCTGCTCTACTATCCCGCGCCGCCCAGCACCGACCCCAAGGACCTCAAGATCGGGGCGGGCGAGCATTCCGACACCGGGGCCTTCACGATCCTGATGCAGGACCAGGTCGGCGGGCTGGAGGTCAGGCACCGTGAAAAGGGCTGGGTGCAGGCCACGCCGATCGAGGGCACCTTCGTCGTGAACATCGGCGACGTCATGATGAACTGGACCAACGGGCGCTACATCTCGAACCTGCACCGCGTGGTGAACCGAAAGGCCAAGGACCGCATGTCGCTGCCGCATTTCGCCAATGCCGATTACGACGCGATCATCGCGCCGATCCCGGCCTTGATCGAGCCCGGCCATGACCCGATCACCGGCCCGATCCATTTCGGCCGCTACATGGACGAATTCTACAAGGGCCAGATGTCGCTCTAGGCGTCAGCGGCCCGCAACTGCCGCACCAGCCCCGCAAGCATCAGCCGCAGCGCGGCCTCCTGCGTCGCAAGCGGCATGCTGGGCAGGGCGCGCGGCGTCATCGGCGCGGTGTCGCCGCCTGGCGGGCCGTTCTTCAGGAATCGCGCCACCTGTTTCGGCGTGTAGGGCAGATGCAGGAAGCCGACAGGACCGTCGAGGCCCGCGCACGCCATCGCCCCGGCTGCGCAGTAGAGCACGAGGTTGCACAGATGCGTGCCCGCGTGGTGCGAGACGATGGCGGGCAGGTCATTGTCCAGCAGCTCCCCGGCCAGCGCAGCGGCGTCCCAGGTGGCGAAATGGGCGGGCGGACCTTCGGGCTCGATCGGGCCTCCATCGGTGGGCCTCGCGCCCTCGTTGTCGGCCACGCCGAAATCCACGCGGTTGATCGCCGTCGTCTCGAAGCGCAGCACCGCCTCCCCCGTGGCGAGGCCGAGCGAGACGTAGAAGTCCGGCCTGTGCTCCTCCACCAGCCCCGCGATCACGCCCGGCAGCCGCGCGCGGGAGACGGGAAGCTCCGCCGTCCGGATCGTCACGCCCCCGATTTCCGCCCCGTCGATCCGGCCCAGAAGCTCCGCCGCCGGGTTGTCCGGCAGGCCCGCGAAAGGCGCCGAGCCCGTGACCAGTCCGACGCTCATGCCGCGCCCCTCCCGCCAGTCAGGAAATCCGTCAGGACGGCGTTGAACGCGTCCAGCTGTTCGATGGTGGCCATGTGCCCGCACTCCCGGATGACGTCGAAGCGCGCGCCCGGTATAGAAGCCGCCATCGCGCGCATGTCGTCGAGGTCACAGAACGCATCCGCATCTGCCGCGATGACCTGCACCGGCAACCCCGCCTCGCGCACCGTCGCACGGTAATCCGCACCATAGCCCGAGCGGAAGGCGCGGAAGAGCGCGGACTGGTTCATCGCCGCGCGCCATTCCTTGAAGTCCTCGACGGCATCGGGGTTCGCGCCCGCCCAGGCGGGGCGAAAGATCGCCTCGGCCTGTTCGGCGGCGAAGGCCGAAGGACCAAGCGCCTCGGCGCGGGCCAGCATCTCCTCCACCCCGCGCCGTCCGGCCTCGGTCGCGTGCAGCCCGCCGCAGGCCAGCGTCAGCGCCGAGACGCGGGCCAACCGGGCGACAAGCGCCGCGGCGATCGACGCACCCATGGAGAAGCCCACGACAGGCGCGCGCGTGATCCCGAGCGCGGCGAGGAAGGCCTCGAGGTCCTGCGCATAGAGTTCGGTCGTGTAGGCGGCCTCCGTTGCTTCCGTCCCGCCGACACCGCGCAGGTTGGGGGCGATCGCGCGGAACCCGGCCGCCTCCAGCGCGGGCAGCGCACCCCGCCAGAGCCGCCACGCGTCCCAGCCGAGGCCATGGATCAGCAGGACGGGCGGCGCATCGGGCCCGCCCGCCTCGGCATATTCCATGGAAATGCCGTTCGCTTGAATCGTCCGCATCTGGGCCAATCCGAATCCCGCCCCGGTTCCGTCGCCCATCCTCTCTAGCAGAGGTATTTGATACTGCAATTTACCTGACATTCTACGAAACGTGGAAAGTTAAAAATTCAGCCACTGACAGCAAACTGCGCAAAATTGCGGCATGTGTTCGAGCGGAACCCGGTGAGCGCCCCTTGCCGCTTGACTCGTTTCCGACGCGCCTCGGTAGCGTTTTCCCATCACCGCCACGTCTCCGAAATCGTGCGTTGGAAAGGACCCCTTCCATGACGAAGCCAAGCATCAAATCACCCCTCTGTCGACCTGCCACCCCTGCCCTCCATCTCGACCGCCGCGGTTTCATGGCTGGCGCGGGCGCGCTTGCCGGGCTCGGCTACATGACCGTCGGCGCTGCGCGCCCACTGCGCGCCCAGAGCCTCGATCGCGTCGTCCACCAGCTCGGCTGGATCAAGTCGATCCAGTTCGGCGGGCATTTCGCCGCCATCCATCACGGCTATTTCGAGGAGGAAGGCATCGAGGCCGAGTTCGTCTCGGGCGGGCCGAACGCCATCGGTACCGACGTGGCCATCGCCACCGGGCAGGCCGACACCTCGGACACCGACGTGCCCGGCACCATCCGTTCCCGCGCGGGCGACATGCCGATCAAGGCCTTCGCCGCGATCATGCAGCGGGCGCCGGGTGCCATCATGAGCCTTGCGGAATCGCCGCTGAGCTCCGTCGAGGATTTCCCCGGCAAGACCATCGCGCTGCCCACCGGCCTGCAGCCGCAGGTCGCCTCGCTGATGGTGGCCGCCGGCCTCGACCCGGACTCGGTCACCTACGTGCCCGTCGGCACCGATCCCGGCATGCTCGCCGCCGGTCAGGTGGACGGCTATTACGGCTGGGCCACCAACCAGGGCGTGATGCTGATGACGCGCGGCGTGGACATCAACATCGCCTACATGAACGATCTCGGCATACCGGGCTATGCGGGCGTCATCACCGCCACCGACCAGACCATCGAGGAACGCGGCGACCTGCTGATCCGCTGGCTCAGGGCCGAGATCAAGGGCTGGCAATGGCATCTCGAGAACCCCGAGGAGATGGCGGAACTCATGGTCTCCACCTACGGCCAGCGCGGTCTCGACCTCGAGGCGCAGACGGTCGAAAGCCGCCTGATGGCCGATTTCGTGCCCATCGGGGGTGCCGCCGAGAACGGGCTGCTCTGGGTCGATCCGGAGGTGTTCCAGCAGGGCATCGATTTCGAGATCGCCACCGGCGGGATCGAGGACGGCGCCGTCACCGTCGAGGACGTGGTCACGCAGGACCTGATCGCCGCGGCCCACGGCGCGGCCTGAGCGCGATGGCCGGCGTCCTGTCAGGACGATACCTCGCCCGCGGCGACGCGGGCCGTTGGCAGGCGGCCCCCGGTCGCCTGTCCTTCGACGAGAATGGCGTCAGCGCGATCACCCCGTCGGACGACGCATCCCGGACGCTGATCCTTCCCGCGCTCTCGAACGCCCATGACCACGGGCGCGGCATGCGGACCACGGCCTTCGGCGCGGGCGACGACGCGCTCGAGGTCTGGATCGCGGCGCTGGGGCGGGAGCCCGCGACGGACCCTTACCTGCGCGCCGCCGTGGCCTTCGCCCGGATGGCCGAGGCCGGCATCGCCACGCTGAACCACTGCCACAATTCCGCCGATCCCGCGCGAATGGTGCAGGAAGCCGAGGCCGTGTCGCGCGCAGCGCGCGACGTGGGCCTGCGCGTGGCCTTCGCGGTGCCCGTCACCGGGCGCAATCCGCTGACCTATGGCGATCCCGCGCCGCTCTTGGACCGTTTACCCGGGCCGCAAGCACAGGCCCTTCGCACCCGCCCGGCGCACGGTCCCTCCGCCATGGAGCAGCTTGCCATGGTGGAGGAAGTCGCGGCCTTCGAGCATGAGCTGTTCCAGGTGCAATACGGCCCCGTCGGCCCGCAATGGGTGGAGGACGCGATCCTCGAACGGATCGCCGAAGGCTCCGCGCTGAGCGGGCGGCGCGTGCATATGCATCTCTTCGAGACGACGTACCAGAAGGAATGGGCCGAGGCCGCCTATCCCGGCGGGCTGCTGACGCATCTCGACGCCATCGGCCTTCTGTCCGAGCGGCTGACGGTGGCCCATGGCGTCCATCTCGACGACGACGATTGCGCGCTTCTGGCCGAGCGGGGGGTGCATGTGTCGGTCAACACCTCGTCGAACCTGCGCCTGCGATCCGGCCTGCCGCCCATCGCGCGGTTCCTGCGCCACGGCGTGCGCTTCGGGCTTGGCCTCGACGGGATGGCCTTCGACGATGACGAGGATGCGCTGAGGGAACTCCGCGTGGCCTGGCGTCTGGCGCGCGGCTGGGGGGCGGAGGATGTTCTCAGCCTCGACCGCCTGCTCGATGCGGCGCTGATCGACGGGCGGCGCGCGATCCTCGGGCCTTCGGACAGGGGCGGCGTGCTGGAACCCGGCGCACCCGCCGATCTGCTGGTGCTCGACACTGCGCGGATGACGGCCGATGTGCTGGACGGCTGCGCCGACCTCGTCGAACTGACCGTGACCCGCGCCCGGGCGGAGGATGTGCGGAGCCTTTTCGTGGGTGGCCGCGAGGTCGTCGCGGATGGCCGCGCGACCGGCCTCGACCGCCCCGCCGCCGAGGCGGAGCTGATGGCGCAGGCTCGCGAAGCCGGGGCGATGCCACCCGATGACGATCTCAGAACCCTGCAGGCCGCGCTGGCGGATTACTACCGCTGCGGCTGCCACAGACATCTTCCGCAGACGGAACCGGAAAAGGAACACACCCCATGACCGGGATCGACATTCGCGGCGTCACCAAGCGCTTCGACCTTGACGGGCGCAGCCTGACGGCTTTGGACAGCGTCGACCTGAGCGTGCCCGAAGGCAGCTTCGCCGCGCTGATCGGGCCCTCGGGCTGCGGGAAATCCACGCTTCTGCGTCTCATCGCCGATGTCTTCGCGCCCTCCGAAGGCGCCATCGCCGTGGGCGGGCGCCCGCCGAAGGCCGCGCGGCTGAACCACGAGATCGGCTTCGTCTTCCAGGCCGCGACGCTGCTGCCATGGCGGACGGTGCGCGAAAACGTGGCGCTGCCCATCGAGATCGCGGGCGTCACGCCGAGGCGCAGCCCCGAGGCGCTGATCCGTCTTGTCGGCCTGCAGGGTTTCGAGGAGGCAAAGCCCGCGCAGCTGTCGGGCGGCATGCAGCAGCGTGTCGCCATCGCCCGCGCGCTGGTGCTGGAGCCCAAGGTCCTGCTCATGGACGAACCCTTCGGCGCGCTGGACGAGATCACGCGCCAGCGCATGAACGTGGAGCTTCTGCGCATCTGGCGCGAAAGCGGGACGACCGCGATCCTGGTCACGCACACGATCTCGGAAGCCGTGTTCATGGCCGACCGGGTGCATGTGCTCTCGGCCAATCCGGGGCGCGTGGCGGGCGTGGTGGATGTGGACCTGCCCCGGCCGCGCAGCATCGACCTGATGAAATCGCCGCGGTTCAACGCGCTGGAAAACGCCGTGCGACAGGTCTTGTTTGACGATGACACCGAGGCCGAGAGCACGCCGGAGCGCGCCCATGGCTGAGCGGCTGCGCGATCGGGTCTCGGCCGTCTGGCCGCCGACCGCCGCCCTTCTGGGCCTGTTCGCGCTGCTGGAGATCGCGGTCGCCCTCGGCTGGACGCCGATCACGATCCCCGCGCCCAGCGCGGTGGCGATGGAGTTCGGCCAGAGCGGGGCGGACCTCGCGTATCACATCGTCCCGTCGATCACGGCCACGGTGGCCGGGCTCGCGATCGCGGCCACGCTGGCCGCGACACTGGCGGGGATCGGCGCGTCATGGCGGCGCGCCAACGGGCCGGTCATGACCTTCGGCGTGCTTGTCGACAGCACGCCGCTGATCGCCGTCGCGCCCATCCTGATCGTCTTCGTGGGCGGCGGCATGACGCTGCACATCATCGTCTCGGCCACGGCCTGCTTCTTCCCGCTCCTGATCGGCATGAGCCGTGGCTTCCGCGCCGTCGAGGCGACGGCCGACGAGCTCTTCCACGTGCTCGCCGCCTCCCGCTGGCAGCGGCTGGTGAAACTCGCGCTGCCAAGCGCGCTGCCCTACATCTTTTCCGGCTTCAAGATCGCCGCACCGCTCGCCGTTCTCGGCACGCTGATCGCCGAATGGATGGGGGCCGAACGCGGGGTGGGGATCATGATGATCTACGCCATGTTCTCGTTCAACGCGCCGCAGGTCTGGATGACCATCGTCGCGGTCTGTCTCATGGCCATCGGCGGTTACGGCGCCTTCGCCCTGCTCGAACGGGCCTACCTGCGCTGGGCAGGGCTGGAGGAGGCGCCGACATGACCTCGCCGGTCGATACCACCGTGGACACGCCCGACTGGCGCGCGCTGCCCACACGCGGGCAGAGGGCCGAGGCGCGGCTGGCCGCGTTCTGGCGCTTCATCTCGCGCGTGGCGCTGGGCGTCGGCATCCTCGTCGCGCTCTGGGGCGGGGCGATCGCGCTGTTCGACGTGCCCATCTTCGTGGCGCCGGGGCCGTTGGACACGTGGCAGGCATTCGTCGAGCAGGGCGACCGGCTTTTCGGGGCACTTGGTTTCACGCTGACGGGCGTGGCGATCGGACTGGCGCTCGCCGTGGCCATCGCGCTGTCGCTGGGGGTGATCTTCACGCTCTCGGCGCCGGCCTCGCGCGCCTTCATGCCGCTGGTGATCGGGCTTCGGACGGTGCCGGTTCTGGCGGTCGCACCGCTCCTGATCATGATCTTCGGGCGCGGTCAGGGGACGACCATCGCCACCGTGGTGATCGTCGGCTTCTTCCCGATCATGGTGAACGCCATGCGCGGCTTCCGGTCCGTCAGCCCGACGGTGCACGAGCTGTTTCACGTCGCCGGCGCGACATGGTGGCAACTCCTGATCAAGGCGCGCATCCCGTTTGCCCTGCCCTTCTTCTTCACCGGTCTCCGCGTGGCGACGACCAGCGCGCTTCTGTCCGCGATGCTGGCCGAGTGGCTGAGCGGCGCACCGGGGATCGGGCGGCTGATCTACGACGCGCTCGGCTATCGCGACATGCCGCTGATGTTCGCCGCCGTGGCGCTCAGCATGGCGACGGCCTTCACCATCTTCGGTCTGGCCACGGCGCTGGAACGGCGCCTCGCGCGCTGAGGCCCGCGCCATCTGGACAATTCACGGCCCGTGTCTAAACCTGAATCACAATCACCAACAGGGGATGGATGATCTCATGAGACTGCTCGCAACGACCGCCGCTGCGCTTTGCCTGACCGCGACCGGGGCGCTTGCCCATGGCGATGACGGATGCGCCGTGGGCAAGACGCTGGAGGACGGCGTCCTGACCATCGCCACGGGAAACCCGGCCTTCTATCCGTGGGTCCTGAACGACGCACCCGAAAGCGGCGAGGGTTTCGAGGCCGCCGTAGCCTACGCCATCGCCGCCGAGATGGGTTTCGACGCCGATGCCGTAACCTGGGTCCGCACCTCCTTCGACGAGGCGATCCAGCCGGGGCCGAAGAATTTCGACTTCAACATGCAACAATATTCCATCACGCCCGAGCGTGAGCAGATGGTCGATTTCTCCCTGCCCTATTACACCTCCGCCATGGCGGTCCTGACCACCGAGGCGGTCGTCGCGGCAGGCGCCGAGCCCACGCTCGAAAGCCTGCGCGGTCTGCTCTGGGGGGCGGATGCCAACACCACCGCCGTGCCGATGCTGACCGAGATCGTCGGCCCGGAGCGCGACGCGATGCTCTATGGCGACAACGTGGACGTGACCGCGGCGATGCAGGCAGGCCAGATCGACGCCGCGCTCTTCGATCTGCCGACCGCGCTCTACCTCGCGGCGGTGGTGGTCGAGGGCGGCACGATCCTCGGCCAGTTCCCTGCCGACCGCTCCGACAACCCCGACCAGTTCGGGCTTCTGATGGAAGAAGGCAACCCGCTGAAGGAATGCGTCGACCACGCGATCGAGCATCTGACCGAAAGCGGACGTCTGGCCGAGATCGAGGCCGAGTGGCTGCAGGCCGCCACCGGCGTTCCCGTGATCCAGTGACATGACCGACGCGCCACTTCGGGGCGCGGCCGGCGACACATCAGCCGCGCCGACGCGAAGGCAAGCCTACGAGGCGCGGCTGAAACGCCGCTCCAACATGATCGCCGCGGGCTCCACCATCGCGGTGGTGCTCGCGGTCGTCGTGCTCGTGCCGCTGGCCCCGGGATGGGAGGCGGTGCAGCGCAGCTTCTTCAACGGCGAGGTCTTCGCGGCCACTTTCCCGGGCCTTCTGAACGCCTTCATGCTGGACGTGGCCATCTTCCTGTGGTGCGCGCCCGCCATCGCGATCCTCGGGCTTCTCATCGCGCTCTGCCGCGACGTGCGCGCACCCGCGCTCTTTCCGCTCAGGATGTTCGGGGCGCTCTACACCGATATCTTCCGGGGTCTGCCGGTGATCCTCGTGATCTATCTGGTGGGCTTCGGCGTCCCCGGCCTCGGCCTGCCGCGACCGTGGAACTCGCCCTATATCTGGGGGTCTCTCGCGCTGATCCTCGTCTACGCCGCCTATGTGGCCGAGGTCATCCGCTCGGGGATCGACTCCATCCACCAGAGCCAGCGCAGCGCCGCCGCCTCGCTCGGCCTCTCGGAGGCCGACACGATGCGTTTCGTCGTTCTGCCGCAGGCGATCCGGAACGTGGCGCCGGCGAACATGAACCTGTTCATCGCGCTGCAGAAGGACGTGGCGCTGCTGAGCTTCATCGGACCGGTGGAGATCTTCCGGCAGGCTGGCGTCTACAAATCTCTGATGGCCAATTTCACGCCTTACGTGGGCGCCGCGCTGATCTTTCTCGCGATCACCATCCCGGCCACGCGCTATGCCGACCACCTCCTCCACAAGCAGCGGCGGCGGCAGCGGTGAGGGGCAAGCTGGAACTCACCAATGTCTGGAAAAGCTTCGGCGACCATCAGGTCTGCCGGGGCGTGGACCTGAGCGTCGGCGCGGGCCAGATGGTCTGCCTGATCGGGGCGTCGGGTTCGGGCAAGTCCACCCTTCTGCGCTGCATGAACCTGCTGGAGCCCATCGACGAGGGCACGATCCATCTCGACGGTCAGGACATCAGCGAACCCGGCCTAGATGCACAGCCCATCCGCACGCGGATCGGGATCGTCTTTCAGTCCTACAACCTCTTTCCCCACATGACGGCGGCGCAGAACGTGATGCTCGCCCCCCGCCGCGTGCGGGGAAAGACCCCGGCCGAGTTGGCCGCGCCGGTGCAGGCGCTGTTCGCGCGCTTCGGCCTTGCCGACCGGATGGACCACTACCCCGACCAGCTGTCGGGCGGACAGCAGCAGCGCGTCGCGATCATCCGGGCGCTCGCCATGTCGCCCGAGATCATGCTTTTCGACGAGATCACCTCGGCGCTCGACCCGGAACTGGTGGGTGAAGTTCTCGACGTGCTGCGCCAGCTGCGCCACGAGGGCATGACCATGGTGCTGGCCACCCACGAGATGTCCTTCGCACGGGAACTCGCCGATACCGTTTGCTTCCTCGACGGCGGCCGGATCATCGAACAGGGCCCGCCCGAGGCGATCTTCACCGCCCCGCGCGAGGCGCGGACGCGGGCCTTCCTCGAGCGGGTGCTTTAGGCAGCGGCGGTTTGCGCGGGGCCGGTCCCGCGGAATTGCGCTCACATCCGGGCCTGCTATCCTCAGGAACGGTCCCGCCCATGGCCCCGGATCGGCAGTCCGTCACGCGCCTGACCGAAAACACCGCCAATAAACCTTTGAACCCCGCGGGATTCCGGGCAGTATGACGGTGGAACAGATCCCGGCACGCGGGACGAGAGACGAAATCAGCGGAGGAAGACAAGCAATGACCAGATTCATGTCGAACGGCGGCGTCAGTCGCCGTGGGGTTCTCAAGGGCGCGACCGCGATAGGGGCCGCGGCCCTCGTCACGCCATGGGGCACGCCGCTTCGGGCACAACCGACGCGCGGCGGCACGCTGCGGGTGGCGATCTCCACCGGCGGCACCACCGACTCGCTCGATCCCGGATCGTGGGATTCGGAGTTCATGAACTTCCAGGCCCATACGCGGAACGGGTTCCTGACCGAAATCGCCACCGATGGCAGCATCGTGCCGGAGCTCGCCGAATCGTGGGAAGCCACGGACGACGCGGTCGTCTGGACCTTCCGCATCCGCGAGGGCGTGCAGTTCCATTCAGGCCACGTGCTGACGGGTGAGGACGTGGTGGCCTCGATCAACCACCATCGCGGACCGGACAATACCTCGGCCGCGGCGCCCATCGTCGCCGATATCGCGGAGATCACCGCCGACGGCATGACCGTGACGGTGACGCTGTCCGCAGGCAACGCGGACTTCCCCTTCGTGATGTCGGATTATCACCTGCCGATCCTGCCCGCGCAGGCCGATGGCACGATCGACCCGTCGACCACCGATGGCTGCGGGCCCTTCCGGCTCGACAACATCGAGTTCGGCGTGCGTGCCGATTACACCCGCCATGACGGCTACTGGAAAGAAGGCCTGCCCTATTTCGACGCCGTCGAGCAGATCCTGATCTTCGACAACGCCGCACGGCAGAACGCGCTGATCTCGGGCGAGGTCGACTATATCGACAGCGCCGACTTGAACACCGTGCACCTGCTGGAACGCGCGCCGGGCATCAACGTGCTGTCGATCACGGGAACGCAGCATTACGGGCTTCCGATGGACACCCGCGCCGCGCCCTTCGACGACAACAACGTCCGCCAGGCGCTGAAATACGCCATCAACCGGGAGCAGCTGGTCGAAACCATCCTCAACGGGTACGGCACGGTCGGAAACGACCACCCGATCGGACCGGGCCAGCGGTTCTTCAACACCGAACTGGAGCAGAAGGAATTCGACCCCGACCGCGTCGCCTTCTACCTGCGCGAGGCCGGGCTCGACAGCCTGTCGGTGGACATCCACCTTGCCGACGCGGCCTTCGCGGGCGCGGTCGATGCCGGGATCCTCTACTCCGAAAGCGCGGCAGCGGCGGGCGTCACGATCAACGTGGTTCGCGAGCCGAACGATGGCTACTGGTCCAATGTCTGGATGCAGAAGCCCTTCGCCGGCACCTACTGGGGCGGCCGCCCTACCGAGGACTGGATGTTCGCGACCGCCTATGCCGAGGGCGTGCCGTGGAACGAAAGCTACTGGTCGAACGAGCGCTTCAACGAGCTTCTGGTCGCCGCGCGTTCGGAACTCGACGAGGACATCCGCCGCGAGATGTATTTCGAGATGCAGGATATCGTCGCCAACCAGGGCGGCACCATCATCCCGATGTTCGCCAACTACGTGGGCGCCTATTCCGACGCGCTTTCCCATGACGACCAGATCGCGTCGAACTGGCGCAATGACGGTCACCGGATGAGCGAACGCTGGTGGTTCGCCTCCTGATCCGACACCGATCACCCCCGGGCGGCCGCCGCCCGGGGGTCTTTTGACGCCGCCGGGCCCCGGCGCATCGTCGCAAGAAGAACACCGAAGCCGCGTCCGGGACTGAAGACCTGACAAAGCGGACCGAGGGGGGACATGTCACATATCTGGATCATGATCGCGAAGCGGCTGGGGCTGGGCGTCGTCACGCTCTTCGTGGTCTCGCTGATCATCTTTCTGGGCACGGAGCTTCTGCCCGGGGATTTCGCGCAGGAGATCCTCGGTCAGGCGGCCACGCCCGAGACCGTCGCGGCCCTGCGGGAACGTCTGGGCCTGAACGACCCGATGCACATCCGCTACATCAACTGGCTGACGGATATCGCGCGCGGCGAACTGGGCGTCAGTCTCGCCAACGGGCAATCGGTGTCCGACCTGATCGGGCGACGGCTTGGCAACACGCTTTTGCTGGCGCTTTACGCCGCGGCCATCGCGGTGCCGCTGTCGCTCATGCTCGGCATCCTCGCGGCGCTGTTCCGCAACTCCTTCTTCGACCGGTTCGCCAATGCCAGCGCGCTGACATCGATCTCGTTCCCCGAGTTCTTCGTGGCCTACATCCTGATCTTCTTTCTCGCGGGTGCCGGCGGCGTCTTTCCGTCCATTTCGAATTTCCGGACCGACCCGAGCTTCGACGAGTTCCTGTACCGCGCCTTCCTGCCGGCGCTGACGCTGACGCTCGTCGTCACGGCGCACATGATGCGGATGACGCGGGCGGCGATCATCAACCTGCTGGCTTCCCCGTATATCGAGATGGCGCGGCTCAAGGGCATGTCGCCGATGCGCATCATCGTGAAGCACGCGCTGCCCAATGCGCTGGCGCCCATCATCAACGTGATCGCGCTGAACCTCGCCTATCTGATCACCGGCGTCGTGGTGGTGGAGGTCGTCTTCGTCTATCCGGGCCTCGGGCAGCTGATGGTCGACAGCGTGGCGGCCCGCGACATGCCAGTGGTGCAGGGCGTCGCGCTGGTCTTCGCGGCGGCCTATGTCCTTCTCAACCTCACGGCGGACGTGTTGGCGACCTTGTCCAACCCGCGCCTCGTGCACCGGCGCTGAGGGGGAAGGGTCATGGGTTTTCTGACCGGTCTTTTCTGGCTTGCCGCCGTCATCGTCGGCGCAATGGCAGCGGGCTGGGTGTTCCGCACCGCCGTCATCGCCGTCAGCCCACACGGGGTGGCGAGGGAATTCCGCACCATGCCGCTGACCGCGGGCTTCGGGCTTCTGATGATCGTGATCTACATTCTCGTCGCGGTTTTCGCGCCCGCCATCGCGCCGTTTTCCGAGACCGCGATCGTCGGCCGCGAGTACCAGGCCTGGGACAATGTGCACCTTCTGGGCACCGACAATCTGGGGCGCGACATGCTTTCGCGGCTGATCTACGGCGCGCGTAACACGGTGGGCATCGCCTTTGCCACAACCGCGCTCGCCTTCATCCTCGGCTCGGTGCTCGGCCTTCTGGCGGCGGTGGTGGGCGGCTGGCTCGACCAGCTCCTGTCGCGCATTGTGGACGTGCTGATGGCGATCCCGGCGCTGATCTTCGCGCTGCTGCTGCTGACCATCGTCGGCACGTCGGTCATCAACATGATCCTCGTCATCGCGGTCATCGACGCCACCCGGGTCTATCGCCTTGCCCGCGCCGTGGCGATGAACATCGTCGTGATGGATTACGTGGAGGCCGCCAAGCTCAGGGGCGAAGGCCTCTGGCGCCTCATCACGCGCGAGATCCTGCCCAACGCCTTGGCGCCGCTGGTGGCGGAGTTCGGTCTGCGCTTCTGTTTCGTGTTCCTCACCATCTCGGCGCTGAGTTTCCTTGGCCTCGGCATCCAGCCGCCAACGGCCGACTGGGGGTCGATGGTGCGGGACAACGCCACGCTCATCTCCTTCGGAGACATCACGCCGCTTCTGCCGGCGGGCGCCATCGCGCTTCTGACGGTCAGCGTGAATTTCGTCGTCGACTGGCAGCTGCACCGCGCCAGCGGTTTGAGGGAGTGAGCCGATGACGGAAACGAACAAGGACGTCCTGCTGACCATGAAAGGCCTTCGGATCGAGGGCCACGCGGACGAGGAATGGACCGAGATCGTCAAGGGCATCGACCTCACGCTGCACAAGGGCGAGGTGCTGGGTCTTATCGGCGAGAGCGGCGCGGGCAAGTCCACCATCGGGCTTGCCGCCATGGGTTTCGCCCGGGACGGCTGCCGCATCTCGGGCGGCGAGATCATCTTCGACGGGATCGACCTGCGCGCGGCCTCCGAGCGCGAGCGGCGGGGCCTGCGCGGCAAGCGCATCGCTTATGTCGCGCAATCGGCCGCCGCCAGCTTCAACCCGGCCCACAAGCTGATCGACCAATATGCCGAGGCGCCGGTCCGGCACCACGTCATGAGCCGGTCCGAAGCGGAACACGACGCGGTGGACCTCTATCGCCGGATGCAGCTTCCGAACCCCGAGGAAATCGGATTTCGCTACCCCCACCAGGTCTCGGGCGGGCAGTTGCAGCGCGCGATGACGGCGATGGCGATGTCCTGCCGGCCCGACCTGATCATCTTCGACGAGCCCACCACCGCGCTCGACGTGACCACGCAGATCGAGGTTCTGGCCGCGATCCGGGATATCGTGGAACAGTTCGACACGGCCGCGATCTACATCACCCACGACCTCGCCGTGGTGGCGCAGATGGCCAACCGCATCAAGGTGTTGCTCCGGGGCGAAGAGGTCGAGGAAGCCGACACGCGCATCATGCTGGACGCGCCGACGCAGGACTACACCAAGTCCCTCTGGGCCGTGCGCAGCTTCACCCGTCCCACGCAGCCGCCTGTCGAGAAGGGCGTGACGCCCGTGGTCTCGGTCCGCAACGTCACGGCGGCCTACGGGGTGATCGATGTCCTGACGAACATCAGTTTCGACATCCACGCGCGCCGCACCGTCGCCGTGGTGGGCGAATCCGGCTCCGGCAAATCGACCACGGCGCGGGTCATCACCGGCCTTCTGCCGCCGCGCCGGGGCGAGATCCTGTTCAACGGCGAGGCACTGCCGCCCGACTACCGCCGCCGCACCCGCGAACAGCTCAGGCAGGCGCAGATGATCTACCAGATGGCGGACACGGCGCTGAACCCCAAGCTCAGGATCCGCGACCTGATCGGACGGCCCGCGCAGATGTATCTGGGCCTGCAGGGCAAGGCGCTGGAGGAGCGGATCAAGGACCTCCTGTCGCTGATCGAGCTGGAGCCGGGCGAGTATATCGACCGGGTGCCGTCGGAGCTTTCGGGCGGGCAGAAACAGCGGATCGGCATCGCCCGCGCGCTCGCCGCAGAGCCGCAATTCATCATCTGCGACGAGGTGACATCCGCCCTCGACCAGCTGGTGGCCGAGGGGATCCTGAAACTGCTTGACCGGATTCAGGGCGAGTTCGACCTCGCCTACATGTTCATCACCCATGACCTCGCCACGGTCAGGGCCATCGCCGACGAGGTCGTGGTGATGAAGGAGGGTCTCGTGGTCGAGGCCGGTCCCAAGCTCGAGGTGTTCCAGCCGCCCCACGACCCCTACACCGAGCTTCTGCTGTCATCGGTGCCCGAGATGGATCCCGACTGGCTGACGCATCTGCTGGAAGAACGTGACGCCGGCCGCGCTGGCGCAGATGTGGAACCGGCAGGGCACTGACGCGGCGCGACGCTCGCCGCAGGGCATGTCTGCGGCGACAGGGAACGGACCGGGGGGCATCGCATGTCGGATTTCGTAGCACTTCTGGGCGTGAAGGGCGGGCCGGCGATCCGGCCGGGGTCGAACATGCCGACCTCGACCCTTCTGTCGTTTGCCGAAAAGACGATCCTCGTCGACGCCGGCCTTGGCGCCGCACGGGGCGTTTGCGATCAGGGCGTGGCGCTGACCGCGATCGACGCGATCCTCGTGACCCACCTGCACTCGGACCACTATCTCGAGCTGGGCCCCCTCCTCCACACCGCATGGACCGCGGGCCTGAACCGGCCCATCCCCGTCTACGGCCCGCCGCGGCTCGCCCAGTACTGGCAGGCGTTCCTGACCTCGATGGAGGACGACATTGCGCTCAGGATCGAGGACGAGGGCCGCCCCGACTTCGCCCGCCTCGTGGAGCTTCGCGCGATCCCGGAGAACGGCCCGATCGACCTTGCCGGGATAACGGTCCATGCGCTGGAAAACGAGCACCCGCCCGTACGCCCCAGCTACGCCTTCCGCTTCGAATCCGGCGACAAGCGCATCGTCCTGTCCGGCGACACGGCCCCGATCCCGGCCATGGCGGGTTTCGCCAGGGGCGCCGATCTGCTGGTCCACGAGGCGATGCTGAGCCATGGCGTGGATGCCCTGATGGCGCGCATGACCAATGGTGACGAGCGCCTGCGCACCCATGTCCTGCGCAGCCACACGGACGCCGAGGATGCCGGCCGCATCGCCACCGATGCCGGCGTGAGGCACCTCGCGCTCAACCATTTCGTCCCCGACGGCATCCCCGGTTTCACCGAAGCCGACTGGGAGGCCGCCGTGCGAAAGACTTGGGCAGGCCCCCTCACGCTCGGGCGCGACGGGATGCGGATCGACCTCTAGGCGCCGCCCTTCACCGCCGCCACGTGTTCTGCCACATGCGCCTTGTAGAGGTCCCGGATCCGCTGCGTCACCGGCCGCGTGCCGTCCCCCAACGGCTTGCCGTCGATCTCGGCCACCGGTGTCTGCGCCCCGAAGGTGCCGGTCAGAAACGCCTCCTCCGCGCCATGGGCCTCGTAGAGCGAATAGTTCTTCTCGAAGACGGGGATACCGTCGGCCCGGCAGAGGTCGATCACCTTCTGCCGCGTCACCCCGTTCATGCAGTAATCGCCCGTCGAGGTCCAAACCTCGCCCCGGCGCACGATGAAGAAGTTGCACGCGTTCGTCGTGTTCACGAAGCCATGCGGGTCGAGCATCAGGGCCTCGTCCGCGCCCGCCTGCTCCGCCTGAAGACAGGCGATCACGCAGTTGAGCTTGGAATGGCTGTTGAGCTTGGCGTCCTGGCTCATCGGCAGGCCGCGCACCTGCGGCACGGTGGCCAGCCGGATGCCCCGCTCCTGCAGACGGTCGACCGGTTTCGAATGCTCCATGATGATCACCAGCGTCGGGCCCGACCGGCTGAGCGCAGGGTGCTGGAAAGGCCGAACCTTTACCCCCCGCGTCAGCATCAGGCGGCAATGGACATCCGTTTCCATCCCGTTGGCATGACGCGTCATCTCCAGCGCATCCATGATCCCCTTCCGATCCATCCCGGGATCGAGGCTCACGGTCTTGCAGCTGTCGAAAAAGCGATCCATGTGATCGTCGAAGAACGCCCAGACGCCATCGTAAAGGCGCATCCCCTCCCACATGCCGTCGCCCAGCATGAAGCCGCTGTCATAGACCGAGACCACGGCCTCGTCCCGGTGCTTGAGCGCACCATTGACGTAGATGCGGATATCGGCGTTGCGCGGATCCTCCAGCGCGTCATGGGTGGTGACCATGTACGATCTCCCTACTGGTAAAGCCCGGCGACCCGCCCCCGTAGCCGGATGAGGCCGAGCACGGTGTCGATGGTGGGCGTGGGCGTGCCGGTGATCCGCCCCAGCTCCTGCACCGAGCCCACCAGCGCATCGATCTCCATCGGCCGCCCCGCATCGAGGTCCTGCAGCATCGAGGTCCGGTGCGCGCCCACCGCCGCGCCGCCATCGATGCGGCGTTCCACGTCGATGGGGAATTTCACGCCCAGCTTTTCCGCGATCTCCTGCGCCTCCAGCATCATCGCGCGCGCCACGGCCCGCGTGCCGGGATCGGTGCAAAGCACATCGAGCGTGGCAAGGGTCAGCGCCGAGATCGGGTTGAAGGACAGGTTCCCCCAGAGCTTCACCCAGATCTCGTCGCGCAGGCGCGGGCGCACCGGTGCCTTGAGGCCCGCGGCCCCCAGCGCCTGCGACAGGGCCATGGCGCGCTCGGATTTCGACCCGTCCGGCTCACCCAGCGAAAACCGGTTGCCCTCGATATGCCAGATCGTGCCCGGCTCGGAAACCTCGGCCGCCGGGTAGACGACGCACCCCAGCACCCGGTCCGGCCCGAACCCGTCCCATTGCGCGTTGCCCGGATCGACGCTTTCCAGCCGGGTGCCTTCAAGCGGGCCGCCGATCTTGTGGAAATACCACCAAGGCACCCCGTTCACACCCGAGACGATCGTCGTCTCCGGCCCGATCAGGGGCTGCATCCGTCCCACCACCGGCGGCACCGAATGGGCCTTCAGCGTGACGATCACGTAATCCTGCGGCCCAAGCTCGGCCGGATCGTCCGAGGCCGTGACCGGCACCGTTACCGTCTCACCTTCTTCTACAAGAGAAAGCCCCTTCTCCCGCATCGCCGCCAGGTGCGGCCCGCGCGCGACAAGGCTCACATCCGCGCCGGCCTGTGCCAGTTTCACGCCCATGTAGCCGCCGATGGCGCCCGCTCCGAATATGCAGATCTTCATGTCCCGTCCCTCACCATGTCTCTCGCTCTGCCCCCCGAAAGCGCCGCTCGCCTCCCGCGCAGGCCCCACCCCTTCATCTTTCCGTAAATACGCCGGAGGGAGGCCGTAGGCCGGGGGGCACAGCCCCCCATCAGGGAACACAACGGGCGAAGCCCTCCTTTGCATCGCCGCGCGCCGCGCGGCGACCCCATCGCTCTCACGCGCCCTCGACCAGTCCCAGCTTCTCCGCAAGCCCGATGCGCTGCAGTTTGCCCGTGGCCCCCTTCGGGATCTCGTCGAGGATCACCACCTTGCGCGGCACCTTGAAACCCGCCAGCCGCTCGCTCGCGAAGGCGCGGATCGCGGCCTCGTCGGCCTCGGCCCCTTCGCGCAGGACCACGGCTGCGGCCACCTCCTCGCCGAGCTTGGGATGCGGCAGCGCGAAGGTCACCACCTGCGCCACGGCCGGATGCGCCGAGAGAACCCCGTCGACCTCCAGCGGCGAGACCTTTTCGCCGCCGCGGTTGATGATCTCCTTCAAGCGTCCCGTCAGCGTCAGGTACCCCTCGTCGTCGAAGGTTCCCTGGTCGCCCGTGCGGAACCAGCGCCGTCCCTCGGCCTCGAAAAAGCTCTTGGCGTTGGCCTCGGGGTTGCCCTCGTAGCCGGGCGTCACGTTCGGGCCCGAGATCACCACCTCGCCCACGTCGCCGCTTCCGACCAGCCGGTCCTCCACCTCATGGGCGATGCACACCAGCGGCCCCGCCTCCACACCGACGGAGCCCGGTTTCTGGGCCCGCGGCGGCAGCGGGTTGGACGCCATCTGGTGCGTGGCCTCGGTCATCCCGTAGCCCTCGATCACCGGCGCGCCGAAGGTCTCGGCCAGCTGCTCCATCACCGGCCCGGGCAGTGACGCCGAGGACGACCGCAGGAAGCGCAGCGGCACCTCGGCGATGGTCTCGGCATTGCGGCCGGCCCGCGCGAGGATCGCCTGGTGCATGGTCGGCACGGCAGTGTACCAGTTCGGCCGCGTCTCCTTCATCCAGCCGAAGAACTTCAGCGCGTCGAAACCGGGCGCGCAGCAGACCGAGGCGCCGGCCGCCAGCGAGGCTGACACGGCGGCGATCAGCCCGTGGATGTGGAAAAGCGGCATGACGTTGAGACAGCGGTCCGCGGGGGACAGGTCCAGCGAGGCGCCGATGTTTCGCGCCGAGGCCGCGAGGTTCGACTGCAGAAGCGGCACGATCTTGGGCCGCGAGGTCGTGCCCGAAGTGTGCAGGATCAGGGCCACGTCTTCCGGACCGGGCGCAGAAATATCCACGTCTTCCGGGCTGGGCGCAGATATATCCATGTCTTCCGGGCCGGGCGCGGATGTGTCCGCGTCTCCCGCCGACCCCTCGGCATGCAGGGTGAAGCGGCCGGCAGGCCCCTCACCCGATCGCAACCGGATCACCGGCAACCCAAGGCCCGTCGCCGCGGCATGGGCGGGTCCCGCCTCGCCCTCCATCAGGATCACGGCCTTGGCCTTGAGGTCCTCGAGGTAGAAGGCGAACTCGTCCTGCTTGTAGGCAGGGTTCAGCGGGCAGGTCGTGGCCACCTGCGCCACTGTCACGAAAGCCGCCGCCATCTCGGGGCCGTTGGGCAGCACGATCGCCACCCGGTCGCCCCGGCCGATCCCCGCGCCATGCAAGGCTCCTGCCACGTCGCCCGACAAGGCGCGCAGGCCCGCGAAATCCATCCAGTCCCGCCCCGGCGCGCCCAGCGCGGGCGCCGCCCCGTCATGCGCGGCGATCAAGGCCGACAGTGTCTCGCTCATCTCGTCCCTCCCTTCGTCCCGTCACGTCGGAACCCGGCGTCCGCCCCTCGTGGCGCCAACATGGAGGCACCACATCCCGCGCCGGGATGCAAGCTACCGCTCTCCCTTGCGATACGGCGTCATCAGCGCCTCGGGCACCTGCGCGCGGCGGGCCACGAGGATCAGGGCCACGATCGACAGCACATAGGGCGCCATCAGGAAAAGCTGGTAGGGCACGCCCTCCACCACCGTCTGCAGCCGCAGCTGGTAGGCGTCGAAAAATGCAAAGAGCAGCGCCCCCAGAAGCGCCTTTCCCGGCCGCCAGGATGCGAAAACCACAAGGGCTATGCAGATCCAGCCCCTTCCCTGCACCATTTCGGGAAAGAAGCTGTTGAAGGCCGCCGTGGTCAGGAACGCGCCGCCCAGCGCCATCAACGCCGAGCCCGCCATGACGCAGCCGATGCGGATCAATGTCGGATCGAGCCCCTGCGCCTCCACCGCGTGGGGGTTCTCGCCGGTCATCCGGATCGCGAGGCCCAGCGGCGTGCGCGCCAGCACATAGGCCAGCACCGCCACGGCCAGCAGCGCGAGATAGGTCGGTGCCGCCTGCGAGAACAGCACCGGGCCGAGCAAGGGAATGTCGGACAGGACGGGGATGTCGAGCGGGCGGAAAGGCACGATTGTCGGCGGCGATTCCCCCACGGTCACGATCAGGCGATAGAGGTAATAGGCCACCGCCGAGGCAAAGAGCGTGATGCCCAGCCCCGATACATGCTGCGACAGGCCCAGCGGCACGGTCAGAACCGCGTGCAGAAGCCCCAGGAGCGCCCCGGCGCCCGCCGCGATCAGAAGCCCCGTCCAGAGGTCCGCGCCGAGGAAAACAGACAGCCATCCGACCATGGCGCCCATGGTCATGATCCCCTCGATCCCGAGGTTCAGCACCCCGGCACGCTCGCACAGGAGCGCGCCCAGCACTCCGAAGATCAGCGGCGTGGCGATGCGCAGGACGGCGGCCCAGAGGCTCGCGTTGAACAGAAGGTCGAGCGCCTCGGTCATCGCCGCACCCTGTAGCTGGTGAAAAGAAGCGCCACGAGCATGGTCAACAGCGCCAGCGCCACGATCACGTCGGCGATGAAGGACGGCACGCCGGTCGCCCGGCTCATGGCATCCGCGCCGACGAAGACCGTGGCCACGAAAACCGCCGCCGCCACCACGCCCGCAGGATGGAGGGCCGCCAGCATAGCCACCACGATCCCCGCATAGCCGAAACCCGGCGACATGGTCGTGGTCACGCCCCCGGTGACGCCCATGACCTCGATGCCGCCCGCCAGTCCCGCGAGCCCGCCGGACAGAAGCGCCACGCCCATGATCGTGCGCGGCAGCGACACGCCCGCGAATTCCGCAGCCCGCGCGTTGAAGCCCGCCGCCCGCGCCTCCGTCCCGAAGACGGTGCGCGCGAGGATCAGCCAGACGACCCCAGCCACGGCCAGCGCGATCAGCAAGCCGACATGCAGCCGCGTGCGGGGGACCAGATCGGGCAGGCGGAAATCGCCGTCCACCGGCACCGATTGCGGCCAGCCGAAGGCCAGCGGGTCGCGCAGCGGGCCCTCGATCATCAGGCCCACGAAGAGGATGACGATGAAATTCAGCAACAGCGTCGTGACCACCTCATCCACGCCGAAGCGCAGCCGGAGGAAGGCAGGCCCGGCCAGCAACAGCGCACCGGCGGCCATGCCCACGACCATCAGGACGGCGATCCCCAGCGCCGGGGGCAGGCCCGAGATCAGGTCATGGCCAACCCAGGCCACCGCCAGCGCGCCGAGGTAGAATTGCCCCTCCCCGCCGATATTCCACAGCCGCGCGCGGAAGGCGACGGCGGCGGCAAGTCCCGTCAGCATCAGCGGCACGGCGCGGGTCAGCATCTCGGTCACCGCCAGCCGCGAGCCCAGCGCGCCCTTCACCATCTCGGCATAGGCCGCAAACGGGTTCACGCCCGCCGCAAGGATCAGGCCAGCGGCCAGCGCCAGCGCGGCGGCGATGGCGGCAAGCGGTGCCGTGGCCGCGAGCGCCCAGGGCACGGAGGCGCGTCGTTCAAGCCGCATCTTCGGGTTCCTCCCAGACACCGGCCATCATCAGGCCGAGACGGCGCGGATCGGCCGCTTCCGCCGAGACCGGAGTGGACAACCGCCCGCCGACGATGGCCTGCAACCGGTCGGAGAGGCCCACGGCCTCCTCCAGTTCCTCCGAGATGAGGATGATCGCCGCACCCTCGGACCGTGCTGCCAGAAGCTCCGCATGGACGGCGGCGATGGCGCCCTCGTCGAGGCCGCGCGTGGGCTGGTTGGCGAGGATGACCTTGGGCCCGGCCGAGAGCACGCGGCCAAGGATCAGCTTCTGCATGTTGCCGCCGGACAGCAGTCGGATGCGCGTCTCGGGTGTGGCGCCGCGCACGTCGAAGCGTTCGATCAGCCCCGCCGCATGGGCGCGTGCCGCCGCGCGCCGGACGAAGCCGCGCGTGGAAAACTCGGGGGCCGCCAGACGCTCCAGCACGCTGTTTTCCCACACGGGCAACTCCCCCACCACGCCCTCCGCATGGCGGTCCTCGGGAATGCGCCCGATCCCCTCGGCGATGAAGGCGCGGGGACCCAGCCCGCCGATCTCGCGCCCCTCGAGCGTAAGTCGCCCGCCCTCAGGCGCGGCGATGCCCGACAGAAGCGCGCCCAGCGCCGCCTGCCCGTTGCCGGAGACGCCGACGATGCCGAGGATCTCTCCGGCATGGACCGTGAAGGACACGTTTTCCAGCGCGGTCTTGCCGTCGAGCTGCACGGTCACGGCCTCGGCCACCAGACGCGGCGCTCCGACGGCATGGGCCTGCCGCCTCGGCCGGGTGACGCGGCGGCCGACCATCAGCTCGGCCAGGTCCTCGGGCGAGGTTTCCGGCGTCTTGCGTTCGGCCACCTTGCGCCCGCCGCGCAGGACGGCGACCCGGTCGGAGGCGGCCATGACCTCATTCAGCTTGTGGCTGATGAAGATGATCGACAGCCCCTGCCCCGTCATGCCCCGCAGGATCTCGAAAAGCCGCTGCGCCTCGGGCCGGGCAAGCACGGCGGTCGGCTCGTCAAGGATCAGGATGCGTGCATCGCGATAGAGCGCCTTGAGGATTTCCACGCGCTGGCGTTCGCCCACCGACAGGCGCGCGACCCGGGCATCCGGGTTGACCGGCAGGCCGAACTGCTCGGACAGTGCCATCAGCCGCGCGCGGCCCTCGTCCCGGCGGCTGCGCAGACGCAGGAGCGGCTCGGACCCCAGCATGACATTGTCGAGCACGCTCAGGTTGTCGGCCAGCGTGAAATGCTGGTGCACCATGCCCACGCCCGCCTCGATCGCCGCACGCGGGCGGCCCGGAGGAAGCTCCCGGCCGAAGACCTCGACCCGCCCCTCGTCGGCTGCGTAATGGCCGAAGAGAATGTTCATCAGAGTCGTCTTGCCCGCGCCGTTCTCACCCAGAAGCGCGAGGATCTCGCCCTCCTTCAGCTCCAGCGTCACGGCGTCGTTGGCGGTCAGCGCGCCGAAGCGCTTGGTGATGCGGTCGAGGTGAAGGACGGTCGTCATGCGGGCATCCCCGCGATCGCGAAGGGATAGGGGATGGCCGGAAGACCGGCCGCGATCCGGGCCGCGAGCGACAGCAGCGCGCGGTCGGAATGGGCCGGGCCGATCAGTTGCACCCCGCGTGGCAGCCCGTCGGCCATGCCCGCCGGAATGGCCAGCGCCGGCAGCCCCGCGAGATTGGCCAGCGCAGCCCCCGGCGCCATCGCCTCCATCTTCGCGAGATGGGCGTCGATATCGGTGTGATCGGTGGGGAAATGGCCCACCGGCGGCGGCGGGCCCGAAAGGATCGGCGCAAGCACGACGTCGCAGCCGGTGAAAAGCGCGCGGCGCGTGGCGTCCGACAGCTCCGCCGCCCGGTTGGTCATGGCGAAGACCTCGGTGCCGGACAGGCCGCGCCCCCGCGCGCGGTTGGCGGCGGCGAGCGGGCTGATCTCGGCATCCGGGACGCCGAGCGCGTCGAGCCCCGTCGCCAGCGCGACCGAAAGTACCTGACCGATCAGCGCGTGCACCTTACGGCCCAGCGCGTCCGGTGCCTCGATCTCCACGATCTCGCAGCCCGCCGCGCGCAGCAGGTCGGCGACACGCCGCGCGGCCTCCAGCTCCGCCGCGCCGCAACGGTCCGGGACCGCCAGCCCCACGCGCGGCGCCTCGGGCAGCGGCGCTTCGGCCCGCGTGACCCGCGTCAACTCGAACGCCGTCGCGACATCCCGGAGCGAGCGGGCCAGCACCCCCTCCGAGGCGATGCCCATCAGGTGGTTGGCGAAGACCGGCCCCGACGCCTCCGCCCCTCGCGAGGGTTTCAGCCCCCAGAGCCCGCAGGCCGAGGCCGGCACGCGGATGGACCCGGCGGCGTCGGTGGCATGGGCGATGGCGACAATGCCGCCCGCGACGGCCGCAGCCGCCCCGCCCGAGGAGCCGCCGGGCGTCTTTCCCGTGTCGAACGGGTTGCGCGCCACGGGTCCGCCCGGTGGCTCCGCCGACAGCGCGAAGCCGAATTCCGGTACGGTGGAGAGGCCGACGGGCGCAAGCCCGCCCGCCCGGAAGCGCCGCATCAGCTGCCCCTCGCCCTCCCGGTCCGCGGGCGGGAGCCGGGATCGCAGGGCCTCGGACCCCACGCCCTGCCGCAATCCGGCCGCCGCTGCGCCGAGGTCCTTGGCGAGCATCGGAACGCCGGCGAAGGGACCGCCCTTCGCCCACGCCTCGGTGATCGCCTCGCGGATCGCGTCTTCGTCGAAGAGCGTGACGACCGCGCCCAAGCCGGCGCGGTCTCGCATCGCATCGCACACGGCGCTTGCCAAGGCGGATGGATCGACCCCACCCGCCTTGATGGCGAGGCCAAGCGCCGTCGCGTCCGTCATGTCTGCGATGCTCCTCAGGCCGGTTCGTCGGCGTCGATCGGAACCTCGAACTCGCCCGCCTCGATCATGGCCTTTTTCGCCTCCATCGCTGGGACCGCCTCGGCCGGCACCATGTCGGACACGTAGATCAGCTCGTTCCCGCCATACTCCATGAAGGAATACTCGGTGTAGTCGCGGCCAACCGGGTTGCCGGCCTGCACGTCGGCCACGATGGCCGCGATGGTCGGCCCGTAGTTCCAGATCGCATTGGCAAAGACCGTCTCGGGGTAGCGCGGGGTGTAGTCGATCAGGCTGCCGATGGCCTTCACGCCGCGCGCCTCGGCGCCGTCCGCCGTGCCGATCCGCTCGCCAAAGAGGATATCGGCGCCCGCGTCGATCTGGGCGATCGCGGCCTCCTGCGCGCGGGCGGGATCGAACCACGCGCCGATGAAACCGTTGAGGAAGGTGGCGTCCGGGTTCACCTCGGCCACGCCGAAGCGGAAGGCGTTGATCAGCAGGTTGACCTCGGGGATCGGGTAGCCGCCGACGGAGCCGAACACGCCGGTCTCGGACATCGCACCCGCGAGCATCCCGGCGAGATAGGCCGCCTCGTGGTTGCGCGTGCCGAAGACGCCGAAATTCTCACCCGCAGGCCCGCCGGAGGAGCCCATCAGGAATGCCGTCTCGGCATAGTCGGCGGCCACTTCTCGCGCCTCGCGCTCCACGGCATAGCTTTCGCCCCAGATCAGCTGCGCGCCGCCTTCGGCATATTCCCGCATCGCGCGGGGGTAGTCGGTCGCGGACACGCCTTCGGAAAACTCGTACTCGATCAGGCCCGCCTCGGCGGCCGCCTGCATGGCGATGTGGATGCGGCTGTTCCACGCATTTTCCACGGGGCTGGCGTGAATGCCGGCGACACGCACGGCGGTCTGGGCGTTCACGCGGCGGATATAGGCCGGCAGCGCCAGCGTGGCGGCCGCCCCCATCATCAGCGTGCGGCGGGTTGTCCTGAATGTCATGGCAGCGTCCTTTCCTGTTGGCTGGTTCGTTATTCTAGTCGCGGGGTGGCGCGTAGCCCGCCGGGTCGAGCGTTTCGGGGCGTCCATCGAGTGACAGGGTCGCAACGCGCGGCGGGGTGCGCGACAGGACGCGACCCTCGCGGATCACGGCAAGGCGCGTGGCGCGCAGGCGGATCGCCTCGATCGGATCGCTTGCCTGCAGGACGACCATCGTCGCGGGCCCGCCCACACGCAGCGTCGGGTCGGGCAGCCCCATGGCCGCGGCCCCGCCCAGCGTGACGCTGTCGAAGGCCCAGGCCATGGCTTCGCGCGAGGTCATGGGCACGGCATGGATGCCCATATGGGCCACCTCCAGCATGTCGCCCGAGCCCAGCGAATACCACGGGTCCATGGTGCAATCCTGCCCGAAGGCCACGTTGACGCCGGCCGCCCGCAGTTCCGGCACCCGGGTCAGGCCCCGGCGTTTCGGATAGGTGTCGGACCGGCCCTGCAGCGTGATGTTGATCAGCGGATTGGGCACCACATGCATGCCGGATTCGGCGATCAGCGGGATCAGCTTCGTCGCGTAGTAATTGTCGTAGGAATGCATGGCGGTCACATGACTCGCCACAACGCGGCCCCCGAGACCCAGCCGCGTGGTCTCGGCCGCCAGCGTCTCGACATGCCGCGACATGGGATCGTCGCTTTCGTCGCAATGGAGATCCACCGGCAGGCCCCGGTCGGCGGCGATCTCGCAGAGCCATTTCACCGAGGCGGCACCCTCCTCCATCGTGCGTTCGAAATGCGGGATGCCGCCCACGACGTCCACGCCCATGTCGAGCGCGCGGATCAGGTTTTCCTCCGCGCCCTCGGCGCGATAGAATCCGTCCTGCGGAAAAGCCACGAGCTGCAGGTCGATATGGGACGCGACGCGTTTCTTGACCGCCAGAAGCGCCTCGACCCCGACAAGCGGCGCCGTCGACACGTCCACATGGCTGCGGATCGCCAGAAGCCCCTGCGCCACGGCAAGATCGCAATAGCGCAGCGCGCGCTCGGTCACGGCCTCCGGCGTCAGGAGCGGCTTGAGCTCCCCCCAGAGCGCGATCCCCTCCAGCAGCGTGCCCGATACGTTCATCCGCGGCTGGCCGAGGCTGAGCGTGGCGTCCATGTGGAAATGCGGATCGACGAAGGGTGGCGACACCAGGCGCCCCGTGGCGTCGATGATCTCGGCCGCCTCCGCCTCGATCACGGGGGCAATGTCGACGATGCGCCCGTCCCTGACGGCGATATCCACCGGGCCCCGCCCATCGGGCAGGAACGCCGCGCGCAGCAGCAGGTCGAGCATTCATCATCCCCCGTCGTCTTTGACCAAATGGTTAAAGAAGTTCCGCGCGCGCGCAACGCTTCTCGACCAAATTCGCCATACGATGCGGCAACTGCCATTTTTTTGGGCAGACTTGTCGGTCAATCGGCAGATATGGTGGTATCGGCAAAACGGCGGGCCGCGCGCCCGGCCGGATTTCGGCTTTGCCACCGATGCGGCCTGTGCCAATGACCCGGACCATGACATCGACCAGAGCCCCTTTTCCATGGCGCGCCCTGATGCGCCCGCAGAACTGGCCGCTGGCCCTTGTGCTTCTGCTCGGGCGCGGGGTCGCTCTCTTCCCGCTCGGCGCGATGCCCTACCTTGCCCGCCCGCTTGCCGGGGCGCTCTGGCTCTGGCCGAGACTGCGCAGGACGACGCGCAGCAACATCGACCGCTGCCTGCCGGATGTTGCGGACGCGGAGCGCGCGCGGCTGGCCCGCGCCTCGACGCGGCATCTGGCGACATCGCTTCTGGTGGCGCTGAAGACGTGGTTCTCCTACCGCAAGGGCGCGCCGGCGTTTCGGGCGAGGTTCGACGGGATGGAACATTTCGAGGCCGCCCGCGACACCGGGCGCGGCATCATCCTGCTGAATTGCCACTACAATTCGACCGAACTCAACGGCGCCTTCACCGACCAGCTGCCGCGCGGCGACCGGCGCTTCACCGGGCTTTACCGCGCGCCCAGCCACGCGGCCGCTGACGAGGTCCTGCAATGGGCGCGCACCGCCTTCACCGACCGTGTGCTGCCCGCCAAGGACATTCGCAGCATCGCGCGCGGTCTGAAGGCAGGCGACGTCACCTGGTTCGCGACCGACCTCGAATTCGGCGGGCGCGGCTTCGTCTGGGCGCAGTTCTTCGGCATCCCGGCGGCCACCAGCAACTCGCTGGCGCGGATCGCGGGGATGTCGGACGCCATCGTCCTGCCGGTGCGCCTGCGCCGGAACAGGCTGGAGATCTTCCCGCCGCTCGACGGCTTTCCCAGCGGAAACGCCGAGGCCGACGCCGCCACCATGAACCGCGCCATCGAGGGGCTGATCGCGGACGATCCCGCGCCCTACTGGTGGGCGCTCGACCGGTTCAGGAAGCGGCCGCCCGCCTGAGCGTCAGGCCCAGCGCGCGAGCAGACGGGGAAAATCCACCGTCGCACCCAGCCGCGCGGCCAGCAGGTAGAGACCGCCGATCTTGCGTTGAAGGAACAGGGTTTCGGCCGGCGGGATGTGCCACAACTCCCGCTCGCTGCCGATCTCCATGCCCCGGCGGCGCATCCGTTCGGGCAGGTCGTCCGTGGCGAAATCGAGCGGGCCATCAAGCGCGGCAAAGCCCATCTCCGCCATGTCGAGGATCGCCGCGCGGTGCCGCTCGGCCAGTCCCGGACGAACGAAGCCCAGCCCCTCCAGCGCCGCAAGCACAGTGTCGCGGTCGCGCGCGAGGCCTGCGCGCATCAGGTCCAGATGCCCCTGCGCCAGCCCGTCGCCGATCTCGCGCGTCGCCCCGAAATCGAGCAGCACGATCTGCCCCGTTTCGGGCCGCCAGCGGTAGTTGGCGAAATTCGGGTCGGTCTGCATCAGGCCGAAATCGAACAACTCCCGCAGGCAGAGCTCGATCAGGGCCGACACGGCGCGGTCGCGGATGTCGGCGGGCGCGTCGGCCAGCGTCTCGATGGGGGCGGAGGGCTCGTAGCTCATCGCGAGAGCACCGCCTGCCGAAAGGTCTGGCCGATAGCGCGGCACGACGAAGCGGTCGTCGCCGTCGAGAAGCGCTGCGAAACGGGCCATGCAGGCGCCTTCGCGGGCGTAATCCGCCTCTTCGTGGAGTTGCAGGCGCGCCTCGGCCATGAGCGGGCCGAGGTCGAGCTCCGCCGGGACCATCCCGCTCCAGCGGATCAGCGCGGCGGCGTTGTCGAGATCGCTGTCGATGGCCTCGCGCACGCCGGGATACTGGATCTTGATGGCCAGCGCCGTGCCGTCCGCGGCGGTGGCGCGATGCACCTGCCCAATCGAGGCCGCCGCCAGGGGCTGCGTGTCGAAGCCCTTGAAGAGACGTCGGAAACCGGCTCCGTAATTGGCCTCCAGCACGGTCTTGAGCTGCTTGGGCGGCATCGTATGCGCTTCGGCACGCAGCCGCGCGAGGATGTTCGACAACTCGGGCGGCAGCAGGTCGCCGGTTTCCATCGACATCAGTTGGCCCAGTTTCATCGCAGCACCACGCATCTGCGACAGCCGGTCGGTGATGCGCTCGACGCTGCCGGGGCTGAGGATCAGCTGGTCGAGGCGCGGACGCTCTCCGCGCGCAAGCGCGCGGCCCGCACCCAGCGCGAGGTCGCCCGCAAGGCCGGTGGCGAGCCCGCCCATGTGGCCAAGGCGCGCCAGTCGGGTCGCGGGCACGCTGCGCACGCGGGGGGAAAAGGGGATGTCGGTCATGACGGGCCGTTTCATGCGAAGGGAGGCGGGACTGCACCATGGAGGGTAGACCGTCGGCGGCCCGCGACCAGCGATCAGCCCCGGCGGGGGTCGTCCGCACGCTTTTCGCGGTTCAGGCATTCGGCCTGCCGCCCGTGGATCGCGAAGGTCGCGCGCCCGGCCTTCTTGGCGCGATAGAGCGCGGCGTCGGCATCGGCCATCATGAGGTCGGCGCCTGGCCGAGAGCCATAGGCTGTCGTGGCCACCGCACCGATGGAGGCCGACACGCGGCAAACGCGCCCCTCGAAGGGAATGGGTCGTTCGATCCTTCGGATGAGCCTTTCGGCCAGCATGGAAATCCCCTCGGGCGTGGTGGTGTCGCGCAGGACGGCCAGAAACTCGTCGCCGCCGATCCGCGCGGCCATGTCCATTCCGCGAAGATCACCGCGCAGGATACCGGCGATCTCGATGAGAACGTGGTCGCCTGCGGCATGCCCCCTCGTGTCGTTGACCTGCTTGAAGAAATCGAGATCGAGATGGAGCAGCGCGAACTCCGCCCCGGGGTCCTCCAGCAGGCGGCGAAGCTCGATATCCATCGCACGGCGGTTGGCCAGCGCCGTCAACGGGTCGGTCAGGGCCTGGTGCTCGGCCGCTTCGCGCGCGGCGGACAGCCGGTCGGTCAGCTGGCGGGACAGGCGGGCGATGACGGCGTTGGCCTCCTGCAGGTACAGGAGTTCGACGGTCTGGTCGCAGGGGGAGAAATCCGATCCGTTCAGGTCGAACCGGGTCACGCCCCTCTCGAAGCTCAGCCCCAGCGACACGTCGATCAGCGCGCCGCCATCGGGCATCCGGACCAGCACACCGCGCAGCGGCAGGTCGTCCGCGCCGCGCAAGGCAAGGGTCAGCCGCTCACCATCGGCCGCGAGCAGCCGGTCGAAGTCATCCAGTCCGCAGGGGCGGCGCAGATCGAGCACATGGTCGGCCGGCTGACCGGCCAGCGGCCCGCGACCCGCCATCTTTTCAAGCGTGGGACCGGCGTGGCGGATCGTCCTGTCGGGCGCAAGCAGCACATGCATCGGCAAAAGCCGGTCGAGCGCCGCCGCGCCGATGAGACCTGCGGGGCCATCGAGCACGGGCGCGGTCATTCCGCCACCTGCCCGAGCGAAAACGCCTTCCCTTCGTTGAATTCGATATCGAAGATGCGAACGCGCAGCCGTTCCGTTCCGCCCTCGATCCCCGCGAGCTCCAGGAAGACGAGCGCGCCATAATCATCGGCCATGGCGCGCAGCGCACCGATCAGCAGCGGCGCGATTCCCGGCACAGGCCAGCGCGCCGCGATGGTGAAGAGGCCGCAGCCCTCTGCTTGAAGCATGATCTCCGGCATTTCGAGCTCGGGCATCGCCAGCCGCGCGCGATCGGGCAACTCCTCCAGCGAGACGAGGAATTCCAGGAAGGTTCCACCCCCGAAGCGGAGCAACCGGCGCAGGGGTTCGAGCTGCGGATCGGTGACGAGATAGGTGCCGATATCCTCCAGAAGCGCGTTCGGGTGTTTTCCAAGCACATCCACGGCGGCGCCGAAGACGGTGAGCGTCACCGCGTGATCGTAGCGATGCATCGCCTCGAACCCATCCTCCGGTAGGCGCGCGACGCTGCGCACCTCCGCCCAGACGTCTTGCCCGTAATTGGCGACGATGAAGCCCTGCAGGGCGCGGTTGACCATGCCGTGCATCGGGCCTCCGTCCGAAAAGAGGCGCGGCACGCACCCCGGCCAGAGCCGGCACACTAGGCGAGACCCGTAAACAAAGGCTTTCCGGCCGCGCGAGCAGCCTCAGAAGTCGGTCGGCGCGCCACCCTCCGCCTTCCGCCTGTCCACGAAGGCGGCGAGTTCCTCGCGGATCGCCTCGTCCATCGGGGGCGGCTCGAACTCGGCAAGGATGCGCTTGTAGAGGCGGTTTGCGCGCTCGACCGTCCAGACGCCGCCCTCGGCGCTCCATGCCTCGTAATTGCGCCAGTCCGACAGGAACGGCTGGTAGAACGCGGTCTGGTAGCGTTCCTGCGTGTGGGCGCAGCCGAAGAAATGCCCGCCCGGGCCGACCTCCGCTATGGCGTCGATGCCGAGGTCATCCTCCGTCGTCGCGGTCAGCTGCGGCTCGAAATAGCGCTGGATCTGCTGGATCAGTTCGCAATCCATGACGAATTTCTCCGGGCTGGCGATCAGGCCGCCCTCCAACCACCCGGCGGCGTGATAGACGATGTTCGTACCGGACTGCACGGCGGACCAGAGCGAATTGGCCGTCTCCCACATCGCCTGCCCGTCGGGCACGTTGGAGGCGCAGACGCCCGAGGCGCGCATCGGCAGGCCATAGAACCGCGCCATCTGGCCGGTCATCTGGGTGGCGCGCATGTATTCGGGCGTCCCGAAGGCGGGCGCGCCGGATTTCATGTCGACATTCGAGGTGAAGGTGCCGATCGCCACCGGGCATCCCGGTGCGATCCACTGCAGCAGCGCGATGGCGGACAGCCCCTCGGCGAGACTGAGGGCCACGGCACCGGCCAGCGTCACCGGCGCCATGGCGCCGGCCAGGGTGAAGGGCGTGACGACCACGGGCTGGCCCCGCCGCGCAAGCCGCATGGCCCCGTCCAGCATCGGCCAGTCATGTTTCAGCGGGCTGACCGAGTTGATGTTGGTGTACATCCGCGGGCTCGCGTCGAACTCCTCGTGCGAAAGCCCGCCCGCGATGCGCACCATCTCCATCACGTCCTCGACCCGCTCGGTCCCGAGGCTGTAGGCGTGGGCCACCTTGTCGGTGAGCGTCAACTTCTCGAAGAGGCAGTCGAGATGCCGCACCGAGGGGTGGATGTCGATGGGCTCCACCGGGTAGCCGCCGGCGAAATGCATGCAGTTGAAATACTGCGTCAGCTTGATAAACTCGCGGTAGGTCTCGAAATCGCCGGGCCGCTTGCCGCGGTCGAGATCCCACGCGTTCGGCGGCGAGGAGACGTTGCCGAAAAGCATGTGCCGCCCGCCCACCGGGATCGCCCGGTCGGGGTTGCGCGGGGTCAGGGTGAACTGCGCGGGCGCACGGGCGACCATCTCCTCGACAAAGGCCGGGTCGAAGCGGACGGTCAGACCCTCCACGGTGCAGCCGGCGGCCTTCAGATGGGCCACGGCATCCTCGTTCAGGAACTCGATCCCGATCTCCGAGAGGATGCGCATGGCACCCCGGTGGATGGCGGCGATGCCCTCTTCGTCGAGCGGCTCGGTCGGCCGGTCGGGATTGACCGGGATCCGCCAAGGCGTCTGCGAGATCGCAGCGCCACCGGCCCGGTCGGCATGGCCGCGACGGCCCCCGGCCCGGCGTCCGGCCGCCTTCCGGCCTATCGGCGCTTCGTCGTTCATGGTGATCTCCCCGCTGCGGTCTGGCGATGCGGCTCCAATAGATCACAGGCCCCGACCCGGCTTGTGGCCATTCCACGACACAAGGTGTCGTTTTCCTTCACCCCGCGCGAGGCCGAGACGGCGCCGCGCCTGCGCCCTGCAGCCATAGGTGCAGTTGCCCGATATCCGCGAGAACCACGTCGGCATGGGGCGCCAGATCTTCCCGAGTGGCCAATCCGGTCAGGACGCCCGCGGTCCGCATGCCGGCCGCGCGACCGGCCTCGAGATCGTGCAGACTGTCGCCCACCATGAGCACCGCCTCCGGCGGCAGGCCGAGCGCCCGCGCGAAAGCAAGGCACATGCCGGGCGCGGGCTTGGCGCCGAAGCCAGCGTCGCATCCCGCGACGAAGTAGAAGAACGTCGCGATGCCGGCCGCATCGAGATGCGCGCGCGCCTCGCCTCCGCTGGCATTGGTGGCGACACCCAGCGCATAGCCGCCGGCGCGCAGCCCCTCCAGCAGCGGATGGAGCGGCACGGCCGGCACCATGGCGACAGCACGCGCCGAAGTCTCGAGGCGCGTCGCGATCTCGCCAAGGGTCAGCGCAGGCAGATGCGGCACCAGAAGCGGCGCGACCTCGGCCAGGGTGCCCGCGATCACCGGGCTGTCGGGCGCGAAGCGGCACGCGGCCATGTCGAATCGCAAGGACGCGGCAAGCGCCGCTGCCACGGGGGCGCTTCCCTCCGACAGAATCCCGATGACGCCCTGCATCCAACCGGCCCAGGACGCTTCGAAATCGAACAGCGTTCCGTCCTTGTCGAAGAGGATGGCCTCTATCGCCATGATTCGTATCTCCTGCAATGAAGTGCGTTAATGCGTGACAAGACGCATTGACGCGCCTATAGGCCATTGCACCATGGATGGTATCAGGTCAAAATTCGGGCTTCACTCAAGCCTGAGCTTTCAGATCACCCGAACGGCACGCATTGTCGAGCGTCGGGTTGAAAGCGGTCTCCGCGAGTACGGGCTGACGCGAGTCGGCTGGTGTATCCTTCTGGCCGTCGAGGAGGAGGGTCTCAAGAACCCGTCCGAAATCGCGCAGTTCGTGGGCATCGACCGCACCGCCACGTCGCGCGCCCTTCGACAACTGGAAGACGACGGATTGATCGCGCGCGAGATGGGCCGTGAAGACCGGCGCACGACCACGGTGACGCTGACCGAGGAGGGGCAGGCCCGACTCGTCGCGGCACGCCCGGTCTGCCTGGAAAACATGGACCATTTCAACGCGAAGCTGAGCGCGGGTGAAGCCCTTGAACTCAAGCGGCTGCTGTCCATCCTGAATTCCGGCGAAAACGACTGAATACAAGCGCCTGCGCGGCCCGCGTCGGTCACGTCCAGTTGGGCAGGCCGCCCCCGGGCAGAGCCTGTCGCATCTCGATCAGCCGCCCGGGCGCAACTTCAAGCGCATCGGCGCAGGCGATCACCCAGGCGTCGTCCATCAACACGAAATCGAGCACGCTGGCGAGGAATTCCGGCTCGGCCGCGCGGGCGCGCAGATCCTCGAGGCTTGTTCCGGTGGAGCCGAGGAACACGCCCACGAGGTCCTCCTGCGCCGCCAGCCACGCGAGCGCGCGCATCGCGCCGATCTCGGCCAAATCCTGCTGCATGCCAAACGCCTCCCTGCGTGTTAAAGGGTTTGTTAACCATTCGGGGCCACAACGTGCATCACCAAGCATACAGGCAACCAATGATGAGGACAGCATGACGGGGCGAATCCTGATCGTCGACGACGTGGCCACCAATCGCATCGTCATGAAGGTCAAACTCGTCGATGCCTGCTACACGGTCGAACAGGAAGACAGCGGTTCCGCCGCCCTCCGGGCCGCCCATGAAAAACGACCCGACCTGATCATCCTCGATGTGCTGATGCCCGACATGTCCGGCCTCGAGGTGTGCCGGCGCCTCAAGGCCGATCCGGACACGGCGGACATCCCGGTCCTTCTGGTGACCGCGCTCAGGGACCGCGCCTCGAAGATGGCGGGGCTGGAGGCGGGCGCCGACGATTTCCTGACCAAGCCGGTGGACGAGGTCACGCTTCTGGCGCGCGTGCGGTCGCTGATCCGCGCGCGCGACACCGTGCGCGAACTGCGCGAGCGCGGCGAGTACGGCGCGGGACAGGGCTTCGCCGAGGCCATGGCCGGCTTCGAGGCCAAGAGCCGCCCGGGCCGCATCTGGCTGGTGGCGCCGGGCCACAATGGGGCCGTCGTGTGGAAGACGGCGCTCGACGACAAGGTCGGCGGCGAGGTCCGCGTCGTGCCGCGCGAGACGGCGCTGACGGAGTTGACGGTGGACGACAGCGAAAGCGCCGACGTCTTCGTGATCTCCGCCGATCTGACGGACCGCAACGACGGTCTGCGGCTGTTGTCCGAACTGCGTTCGCGCCCGGCGACACGGCATGCCGCCACGCTCATGGTGCTGCCGGAGGGTGATACGGAACGGGCGGCGATCGCGCTCGATCTCGGGGCCTCCGACATCCTTTATGCGCCCGTCGACACGCAGGAGCTTGCCATCCGCATCCGTGCGCAGCTGGGCCGCAAGCGACAGGCCGACAGGCTGCGCGCCAGCCTGCGCGCGGGGCTGGAGCTTGCGGTGACGGACAGTCTCACCGGGTTGCACAACCGGCGCTACGGGCTTTACCGGCTGGAGCAGATGATGGCCCGGCCGGGCAAGGGCATCGTGGTGATGATGCTGGACCTCGACCACTTCAAGGGCATCAACGACCGGCACGGCCATGCCGCCGGCGACGAGGTGCTGCGCCGGCTCAGCCGCCGCCTGCGCGCCGAGCTGCGTTCGGGCGATCTGGTGGCCCGTCTGGGTGGCGAGGAGTTTCTCGTGGCGCTGGCCGATGCCGATCACGCGGCCGCCGTGGAGTGCGCCGAACGCCTGCGCCGCTCCATCGCGGACATGCCGTTCGCGTTTGGGGAGGGCGGCGCGTCGATCACCGTGACGATGTCCGTGGGCGTGGCCTTTGCCGACCCCGCGGTCATGGAAACGCCCGAGCATGTCATCGCGCGCGCCGACAGCGCCCTCTACAGCTCCAAGTCGCTGGGCCGCGACCGGGTGACGGTCGCCGAGGGTGCCTCCTCCGCGGCCTAGGCTCAGGACGCGCCCTGATCCCCGCGCGCCATGCGCCTGAGCGCGCGGTTCATGCGCTCGGCCACAACGGCTCGTTCGGCGGCCGACATGCTCTCCAGCGTGTCCAGAAGCGCCCCGTGCCCCTGCGCCTGCAGCGCGATCGCCGCCTCCCGCGACCGTCCGAGCGCGCGGTCCGCCGCGTCCCGGTCGAACGGATCGCTCAGAAGCGCGCCACGCACCGCCATGAGGCTGCGCCCGATCTCGGCCCGGTTGCGCCGCACCTCCGCCATGTCGGCCTCGACGCGGTCCCGCACCTCGTCGCGCGCCTCGCGCGGCAGGGCCAGCGCGAAGGGTCCGAGGCCCAGGGTACGGATCGCGGGCGCCTCGCCCGGGGCAGGACGGCCCAGGATCGCGCCGCCGACCAGCCCGGCCACCAGGAGGTTCAGCGCCAGCGACACCGCCAGCGCGATCCTGATGCCGCGCCCGCTCCGGCGCGGTGGAGTGTCCGGGGTCTCAGACATCGCCGTTCTCCAGTGCCAGTGCCGTGAGGTCGGGGCTCACCGCCCCGCCCGAGAGCGTCCAGAGCTGGCCGCCGCTCAGCCCGTCGATCATGTCCGGCGACCAGAAGCCCACCGCGAGCCCCACGAGACCGGCCGCCGTGACGCCGCCGAAGCCGCCCCAGCCGCCGAGCGCGGCGATCCATGCGGGCGGTCGGCGCAGGATACCGGCGCGAGCCGGTTGCAGCGGCGGCCGGGCCGCCTCGCGCTGGACCGCCTCGGCATCCGCCAGAACCCGTGCGACCAGATCGGCGTCGGGCTCGACCCGGCGTGCTTCCGCGAACAGCGCGTCGAGGGTGTCCTCCGCCTTCTCCTGCCTGTCATCCGCCATAGCCCAGTGCCTCCTTCTGTCCGTCAAGCGCCTGTTTCAAAGCGCGTTTTCCCCGCGCCGTCAGGCTCTCGACCGCCTCGACCCCGATGTCGAGTATCTCGGCGATCTCGGGGTTCGACATGCCTTCGATATGCCTCAGCACCACCGCCTGCCGCTGCCGTTCGGGCAAGGTGGCAAGCGCCGCATCCAGCGCGGCCATGCGGTCGGCGTCCGTCAGCCGCGCCTCCGCGCCCGGCGCGCTGTCGGCGATCGTGGCCGCGGTCTCGGGGTCGAGCCCCGTCGCGCGCCGCGCTTTCCGCAACCGGTCCACGGCGAGATTCGCCACCACCTTGTGCAGCCATGTCGCCGGCTGCGCCGGTCCGTCCGACCGCCAGTCGGGGGCCGCGCGCCATAGCCGCATCATCGATTCCTGTGCCACGTCCTCGGCCTCCGCCATATCCCCCAGAACCCGCGCGGCGTGCCGCAGCGCCCGGGGCAGGAGCCGCGCGGTGAGCAGGCGCGCGGCCTGCCCGTCGCCCTGCGCGAACAGCACCATCAGGCCCGTGTCGTCGAGCGCCGCAAGCTCGTCCGCGCTGTCGGCATGCATCGGTTCCATGATCCTCCATAGCCCCCGGGATGCCTCCATGCATAGGGCGGTCCGCGCCCCGGACCGCCCGCCGCATCGTCCAGGACCGCTCAGCCGCGATGACGCGGACCACCGTGGCCGCCATGCCGCCCGCGGAACGCCTCGACGGCTTCATCGAACTCCGCCTCTGTGACCGAGCCGTCGCCATCGGCATCGAAGCGTTCGAACAGGGTCTCGGGTCCCGGACCGCGCCGACCGGACCGGGCCTCGGCCATTTCCTCGAGGCTCAGCGCGCCGTCGCCGTCCGCGTCGGCATGCTCGATCATCCGGTCGATACCGCGCTCCATGCGCCCCGTGGCCGCCGCGAGCAATTCCTCACGGTCGAGCATGCCATCGCCATTGGCATCGGCCTCGGCGAACCGGACCGCGCGGGCGCCTTCCATTTCCTCCAGCGTCACCGCGCCGTCGCCATCGAGGTCGAAGGTCTCGAAAACCATCTGCGGACCTCGGGGGGGACCATCCTGCGCCATGGCGGGCAGAACGAGGGCGGCGGGGATAATGGCGCCCAGAAGGGCTGCTTTCAACATCGACATGCGTTTCTCCTTTGCTTGCCTGTCTGACCCCACTCACGGGCGGGCCGGACGTTTCCGTCGAAAAAATTTCGCGACGCTCGCGAAAATGCGGATCGGGATGGACGCGGAGCCCGCTCCGCCCCATGTTGCGGGCATGACCAACGTTGATCCCTCCTCCATGACCGACACGCACGAAACGGAACACCTTGAGCTTCGGCCCGAGTTCCGGCCCGGCCCGCCCGAACGCCCGGCATGGCCGGCCATCGCGAAGGGTTTGCGCAAGCGCTGCCCCTCCTGCGGTGAGGGGTCGCTCTATTCGGGCTACCTGAAGCTGGTGGATGCCTGCCCCTCCTGCGGGGAAGACCTGCAGCACGCGCGCGCCGATGACGGGCCCGCCTACCTTTCGATCCTCTTGACGGCCAAGGTCATGGGCACGCTGATGCTGGTCGTCTTCGAGAGATGGCAACCGCCGCCGCTGGTGCTGGCCGGGACCTTTTCGGTTGGCGTCGTCGCCATGGCCCTTTACCTCTTGCCCAGGTTCAAGGGGCTGATCGTAGGGGTGCAATGGGCCAAACGGATGCACGGGTTCTGACCGACAAGGCCGCCCTCCGCGATGCGGCCACCATCATCGTTCTGCGCGAGGATGGCGGGACGCGCCGCGTGCTGATGGGCCAGCGCGGCAAATCGGCCGCGTTCATGCCGTCGAAATTCGTGTTTCCCGGCGGCGCGGTCGACGCCGTGGACGCCACGATCCCGCTGGCCTCCCCCAGTGCCGAGGACTGCGCCAGCCGTCTGGCCGCCGAGACCGACACCCCGGCCGATGCCGTCATCGCCGCGGCCACGCGGGAGTTGTGGGAGGAAACCGGCCTCCTGCTCGGCGCGGCCGATCCGCGTGCGGCAGCGCTCGATGCGCCGCGGGGATGGCGCGGATACCTCGGCACCGGACATCTGCCCGATGGCGGCGCGCTGCGCTTCATCTTCCGCGCCATCACGCCGCCCGGCCGCCCGCGCCGCTTCGACGCGCGTTTCCTGCTGGCCCGCGCCGAGGATCTGCGCAACGATCCGGACGATTTCTCACGCGCCGAGGACGAGTTGAGCCATCTGCAATGGGTCCCGCTCGAGGAGGCACGCCGCTTTGACATGCCGTTCATCACCGAGGTCGTGTTGGCCGAACTGACCGCGATCCTGGAGGGACGCGCCCATCCCGGTGTGCCGTTTTTCGACAACTCGACCGAGATCAGCCGCTTTCGTCGGCTCTGACCCGCAGCCATCCGGGGGAAGCGGGCCCGCTCGGGCACCCTTCGGATGCCGTCGCCGGCCCGCTGGCCTCCGGCGGGAGTTTTTTGCCAGGATGAAGCCAGGGTATCCGGTTCAGACCGTGCCGAGAACGATCAGCAGAAGGGACGACACGATCAGCGCGATGCCCGCCAGTTCCTTGGCGCTCGACCGCTCTCGCAGCCAGAACACCGAAAAGAGGAAGGTGAAGACCAGCTCGACCTGCCCCAGCGCCTTCACATAGGCCGCCGTCTGCAGCGCGAAGGCCATGAACCAGCCCATCGAGCCCAGCATCGAGGTCAAACCCGTGGGCACCGCGATGCGCCATGCGGCGATGACGCGGCCGATCTGCCCCGGTTCGCGAAGCGCGAGCCAGATCCCGAGCGTCACCATCTGCACCACCGTGGCCGCCAGCAGAGCCACCCCGGCACGCAGCAGCGCATCGCCCTCGGGCAGCGACAAGGTCGCGCCGCGATAGCACACCGAGGACACGCCGAAGAGCAGGCCCGACGCCAGCCCGTAGCCCGAGGCCACGTTGAACACCCTGTCCTTCCACGCCAGCACGCGGTCCGTCGGCGGCGGGTCCGACAGAAGAACCACGCCCACGAAGCCCACGGCGATCGCCGCGAGGACCGCGGCGGAGACACCCTCGCCCAGCAACACCAGACCGATCAGGGCCGTCAGGATCACCTCGCTTTTCTTCAGCGTGATCCCCACCGCGAAGTTCCGCCGCGCGAACAGCGCCACGACGAAGGCCGTGGCCAGCATCTGAGCAAGCGCGCCCACCGATATGTAACCCCAGAAGACGACCGGAATGGCGGGCAGGCCCTGCCCGCTCAGCCCGCCATAGACCGCAAGCGCCACGGCGACGAAGGGGAACGCGAAGGCGAAGCGCGCCCAGGTCGCGCCCATGGTCGACAGCGTCGTGACCTTCAGGTGCCGCTGCAGCAGAAACCGGAGGTTCTGCATGAAGGCCGCAAACAGCGTGGCGAGGATCCAGGTGGGCATGGCTGCGCTACATTGACCGTGGCTCCGGTTGGCGCAAGGCCGGCGGTCTCAAGGATCGGGATAAAGCGGATGCGGCACCGGGTCCTTCGCGCGCGTCAGGTGGCGGCGGAAGATCTCGGCATAGCTCGCATAGCGGTAGCCGTCATTCCGGCGCAGGTATTTGTCGCGGTTGTTGAAGTAGATGCGCGGCAGGCGATACCACGGCAGCTTGGGGTGCATGTGATGGACCACATGCAGGTTGTTGTTGAGAAACAGGAAGGCCAGCGGCCCGCGATCCTCGATGATCACGGTGCGGGCCGAGGCGCGCTCATGGGCCTGATGTTCGAGGAAGGTGCGTATCTTGAGGACCGCGAGGCCGAGATAGATCGACAGCGCATAGGCCCAGAGCGGCATGGGCGACAGGGTCACGATGGCGAGTACCACGACGAAGGCCGGCAGATGCCACAGCCAGCCAACGCGTGCGGCTCGGTCGCCCGCACGGATCAGCCGCCAGTCCGTCGCCATGAAGGCGATCTGCCCCACGAGCGGTCCGATGGCCATCCGCCCCAGAAGCGTGTTGTTGAAGGCGAGAGCCCGTTGCACCCAACGCGGCAGCGTCCGCCAGACCGCGGGATCGAGGTAGTTCGATTCCGGGTCCTCGTAGGGGTCGGTCAGGCGCGCGTCCATGTGATGCGCCAGATGGGTGTCGCGAAACCGCAGATAGGGGATGACGAGGTTCAGCGAGCCGAAGACGAGCATCTCGCCCAGCCGCCGTTCATTGAACGGATGTCCGTGGGTCACCTCGTGCTGCAATGAGGAATGTAGCGTGATGCCGAGGGTGCACAGGACGATCGCCGCGGCGAGCGAAAGCTCCGGAAGCAGGAAGAGCGCCGCGAGCCATGCCGCATAGCAAGCAAAAATGAGCAAGAGCGTCGGCCATTCGACCCGCATCCGTGTATTTCCCTTTTGGCCCTTTTGGGAGCCCGATGGAGCAGGCAAGCGCCTGTCACCATTCGGACTTTCTCGCCGCGTCCCCATGCGGCCCCATAATGGGTAACGGAACTTGCGTTTTGCGGGCAGTAGGGGTTTTCTAATCACCGAAATCAACTTGGGTGATTATACTCTCCAAATGCCGGATATTCTCGACAAATCCACCCGCGCAAGCGTCTTTCGCGACCGCCTGAAGGCCGCCATGGCGGATGCGGAAACGAGCCGTGCCGCGCTCGCCCGGGCCGTGGGGATCGATCGGTCGACCGTCACGCAGATGCTGGCGACGGAGGATGTGCGCATGCCCGGCGGTCACGTGGTGGCGAACGTGGCGACCGCGCTCGGCGTGTCGAGCGACTGGCTCCTTGGCCTGTCGGATCGTCCGGAACGTGTGAGCGCCCTGATCGACACCTCGCTGTCCATATCGGATGCGGGGCGCGCGACCGGCGCGGACGACCAGATCTTCGCGTGGCACGAGGAGGCGGCAGGCTACAAGATCCGCCATGTGCCCGCGACGATGCCCGACGTGCTCAAGACCGACGCGCTGATGCAGTGGGAATACGCGCCCGCCACGGTGAAGACGCCGGGACAGGCCATCGCCGCGGCGCACGCGCGGCTGGAATGGATGCGCGGCACGACCAGCGATTACGAGATCGCGATCGCGCTCCATGAATTCGAGAGTTTCGTCGCGGGAACAGGCTATTACGAGGGGCTGGATCCCGAGATCCGGCGCGAACAGCTACGCTGGTTCGCGGAAGTCTACGACCAGCTCTTTCCCAGCCTTCGCCTGTTCCTCTACGACGCGCGCAGCGTGTTTTCCGCGCCTCTCACGGTCTTCGGTCCACGACTGGCCGTGATCTATGTGGGCCGTCACTACATCGCCTTCCGCGACAGGGAACGCGTACAGGCCAACAGCCGCCATTTCGACTGGCTGGTGCGGGAGGCGACGGTGTCGGACAGAGGCTTTGGCGGTCATATCCGCGCGGCGCTGGAGCGGATTTAATTTTTGCGCGCAACACACTCGAAATATTCGAGAATCCTCGGCAGCAATGCCTCCGTGAAACGCATGTGGCCCTCCGGCGTCCAATGAACGCCGTCCACGGGTGACACGACCGCATGGGCGCCCGCGTCGAAGAACCGGCAGCCCTGCCGAGCGGCCGCCTCCGCCATCAGAAGGTTGAGGTTTTCCTGTTTCTTTTCAGCGCCCTCGAAGATGTTCTTCAGAACTCCAGCTTCCTGCACCGGCGCGGGTGCGATCACCATCACGGCGAGTCCGGGGATCATGCCTCGCGCCTCCAGCACCAGCCGCTCGACGCTGCGTGCGATTTCGGCCGCCGTGACCGAGAACCGGGGCTTGAGGTCGTTCGTGCCGAGCATGAGCAGCATCAGGTCAACCGGCGCGTGGCTTGGAAGGATAGCGGGCAGCACCTCCAGTCCGGAGCGCTTTCCGCCCTCGACAGGATCATCATGAACGGTGGTTCGACCCGGCAAACCCTCTGAAATCACGGTGAAATCCTCGCCCAGCTGTTTTGCCAGGATATCGGGCCAGGGCGTTCCCTTCGGGTAGCGCGCCAACCGGCCCAGCGCGGTCAGCGGCACGGTTCCGTGCGTGTTGCTGTCGCCGTAGCAAAGAATGGTCGGCATTGTGCCCTCGCTTCATGGCTGGTTGCTTCGGCCCTAGTCTGAGCGGGATACCGACCGGGCTTGTGGAGATTTAGTCGATTCAGCGTATCACTTTTTCAACACCGGGCACCGGAAAGTCGAACCGATTGCCGAGAAGACAGGATGAATCTCGACTTATCCACAGGTCATCCACAGAAGCGGCCAAGATCTCAGTAGGTCATCGGCATCGCGCGGTGCGTTGCGTCGATCTCCTCCAGCACCGCCGTCTCCAGCGTCATGTCGAGCCCGTCGATGATATGGGCAAGTTGCTCTGACGTGGTGGCGCCAAATATCGTCGACACCGGGAAGGGCCGCTGGACCGTGAAGGCCAGTGCCATGTGGACGGGGTCCAGACCGTGCCGGCGTGCGATGTCATGATACGCGTCGACCGCCGCCGAGGACCGTTCGGTCAGGCGTCCGGCCAGGTCGGCATTCTTCTCCCGCCGGCTGCCTTTCGGCACCGCGCCGCCTTGGTATTTCCCGGTCAGAAGACCGGCGGCCAGCGGGGAATAGGCCAGAAGCGTCACCTGCTCGTTCACGGCCAGTTCGGCAAGATCGGTGTCGTAGAGCCGGCAGAGCAGCGAATACTCGTTCTGGATCGACTGCACCCGCGGCAGCCCCTTTTCCTCGGCGATGCGGATCCATTGAGCCGTGCCCCAGGCGCTTTCGTTCGACAGCGCGAAATGGCCGATCTTGCCGGCCTTTTGCGCGGCTTCGGCCGCCTCCAGAACTTCGGCCATGTTGGCCAGCGTCTTGGCTTTGTCCTGACCCGAGGGGTCGTAGCCCCAGTTCTGGCGGAAATGGTAGCTGCCCCGGTTCGGCCAGTGCAGTTGGTAGATCTCGACATGATCCGTCTGCAGCCGCCCGAGCGAGGCGTCGAGCGCCGCGGTAAAGGTCTCGGCGGTGATGTCCTGGCCCACGCGCACGAAGGACCCGTTCTTGCCGGTGATCTTGGTGGCGAGCGTATAGTCGCCCCGCCGCGCCGGGTTCTTCGCGTTCCAGTTGCCGATGATCTGCTCGGTCACGCCCACGGTCTCGGCACCGACCGGGTTCACCGGATACATCTCGGCGGTGTCGACGATGTCGATGCCCGCATCGAGCGCCATGTCCATCTGGCGGTGGGCGTCTTCCTCGGGCGTCTGGTTGCCCCAGGTCATCGTTCCCAGGCAGTAATCGGTGATGGTCACGTCGGTGGAGCCGAGCGGAATGCGGCGCATTTGTCTGTCCCTGCTGGTTTTCCTGTCGGGCGGGACCTTAGGCAGCTGCAGGCGGAGAGCAAGCCGTTAGTGGGCAGTCTTGAGAACGAAAAGTGAACATATTAGTCTTGCGCCATGGACCTGACCCGACTCACCCGGACGTCGTATCGCCATGACCGGCCGGCCGTGCCGCTTCTGGGCCGGTTCCGGCTGGCGGGGGGGCGCGCGCATGAGGTCTGCGGCCCGGCGCGGCGGCGGCTGGCGCTGTGGCTGGCGCGGGGCACGGAAGGCACGATCCTGTGGATCCGGCCCGGCTGGCATCCCGACCGGCTGCACATGAGCGGGGTGCGCCAAGAGATCGACCCCGGCCGCCTGATCTTCGTCGACCCCACGCGCCCCGAGGACATCCTGTGGTCCATGGAAGAGGCCCTGCGCGCAGGCATCGTGCCGCTCGTGGTGGCGGACCTGCCCGAACCGCCGGGGCTGACACCGGTGCGGCGGCTGCATCTTGCGGCGGAAGCGGGGGCGGAGACGGGGGCAGAGACCGGCGCGCGCGCGCCGCTGGGCCTCCTACTCACACCGGGGGACGGGGGCGCGGCGGGGGTCGAGACCCGCTGGCGGCTCGACCCGTCCCATGAGACGCCCCAGACCCGGGGCTGGCGCCTGTCGCGGCTTCGCGCGCGGGAGGCGCCGCCGGGGGAGTGGCGCATCCGGCGCGGGCCGGACGGCACGCCCGAGATCGCCCCCCTCGCCCAGCCGCAACCCGCCTGATCCCGGAGGCGCCGGAAAACGCACGTTTTCCGTCCGTTTTCTTCGAAGAAAACGGCCCTCCGACCGCAAACCGGCGCAAAACGACCCGCGTCCGGCGCAAAAGCGATAGCCGCAGGGCGCAAAGCGCTTCAGGCCCGGGGCAACACGCCTCCTCCACCGGTCCCATGCGCCTTATCGTTTCCTTCGCGGCCCTGTTTCTTTCCGTCATCCTGCTGCAACTCTCGTCCGGGGGTGTCGGACCGCTCGACGTGCTCTCGGGTACCGAGCTCGGCTTCACCACGGGACAGATCGGCCTACTGGGCTCGGCCCATTTCCTCGGCTTTTTCGTGGGCTGCTGGTGGGCGCCACGACTGATGGGAAGCGTGGGCCATTCCCGCGCCTTCGCCGCCTTCACCGCCATGGGCGCGATCGGGCTGATGGCGCACATGATGGTGATCGACCCCTATGCCTGGGCACTGATGCGGGTGGCCTCGGGCCTGTGCATCGCGGGGTGCTACACGGTCATCGAGGCTTGGCTGCAGGCCAAGGTGACCAACGAAACCAGGGGCCGCGCGCTGGGCACCTACCGCATGGTCGACACCGCGGGCTCGCTGGTCGCGCAACTGCTGATCGGGGTGCTCGCGCCGGCCTCCTACGTTTCCTACAACCTGCTTGCGCTCCTGTGCTGCGCGGCACTCTTGCCGCTGACCCTCACCCGGCTCCGCCAGCCCGAGACGCCGGCCGCGCCACGGCTGAGGCCCGCACTCGCCTGGTCGCTGTCGCCGCTGGCCGTGGCGGGCGTTGTCGTGGCCGGCGTCTCGAGCGCGTCCTTCCGCATGGTAGGCCCACTCTACGGCACGCAGGTGGGTCTCGCCCCCGACCAGATCGGCTTTTTCCTCGCGGCCTTCGTGTTGGGCGGCGCGCTGGCCCAATGGCCCGCGGGGTGGCTCGCGGACCGCTACGACCGGCGCAGCGTCATGATCTGGCTGTCCGTCGCCTCGATCGTGTCCTGCGCGGTCACGGTGGTTCTGGCGGGGTTCGGAACCGCTGCCGTGTTCAGCGCGGCCCTGGCCTTCGGAGCCACGACCTTCCCGATCTACTCGGTGGCCGCGGCGCATGCCCATGACTGGGCCACGGACGACCAGCGGGTAGAGCTTTCGGCGGCACTCATGTTCTTCTTCGCGATCGGGGCCATACTCGCACCGCTGACCACTTCGGGCCTGATCGCGGCCTACGGGCCCCGCGCGCTTTTCTGGTTCATCGCGGCCGCGCATCTGGGCCTGCTGGTCTTCGGCATCATCCGCATGCGCCTGCGCGCGCCATCCCAGACGCGGGCGCCCTATGTCTGGATCCCCAGAACCTCCTTCCAGGTCGGGCGCATCTTCCGCCGCAACGGGCGCGAGGACTGAGCGCGCGCCCTCTGGCCACCGCCCGCACGCGGCGCTAAACCGGACCCAAGGCGCAGGCAAGGACCCCGAATACATGGCCCAGACCAAGGCACGCATCCTGATCACTTCGGCGATCCCCTACATCAACGGGATCAAGCATCTGGGCAACCTGGTGGGCAGCCAGCTGCCGGCCGATCTCCATGCCCGCTACATGCGCGCGCGCGGCAACGAGGTGCTGTTTCTGTGCGCCACGGACGAGCATGGCACCCCGGCGGAGCTTGCCGCCGCCAAGGCGGGCAAGCCGGTCGAGGAGTACTGCGCCGAGATGTGGGCTGTGCAAGACGCGCTTGGCAAAGGCTTTCGCCTCAGTTTCGATCATTTCGGACGATCCTCCAGCCCGCAGAACCACAAGCTGACGCAGCATTTCGCGGGCAAGCTCGCCGAGAACGGGCTGATCGTGGAAGTCTCCGAAAAGCAGGTCTATTCCAGGGCCGACGGACGCTTCCTGCCGGACCGCTATATCGAGGGCACCTGCCCGAACTGCGGGTACGACAAGGCACGCGGCGACCAGTGCGAGAACTGCACCAAGCAGCTCGACCCGACCGACCTGATCGAGCCGCGTTCGGCGATCTCGGGCTCCACCGACCTCGAGGTGCGCGAGACCAAGCATCTCTACCTGCGCCAGTCCCTGATGCGCGACCAGCTTCGCGAATGGATCGAGTCCAAGACCGACTGGCCGGTGCTGACCACCTCCATCGCCAAGAAATGGCTCGATGACGGCGACGGCCTGCAGGACCGGGGGATCACGCGGGACCTCGACTGGGGCATCCCGGTCAGGAAGGGCGACGAGGACTGGCCCGGCATGGAGGGCAAGGTCTTTTACGTGTGGTTCGACGCGCCCATCGAATACATCGCCTGCGCCGCCGAATGGGTGGACGCGGGCAAGGGCACCGATTGGGAACGCTGGTGGCGCACCGACAAGGGCGCGGACGACGTGCGCTACGTGCAGTTCATGGGCAAGGACAACGTGCCGTTCCACACGCTCAGCTTCCCTGCCACGATCCTCGGAAGCGGGGAGCCATGGAAGCTCGTGGATTACATCAAGTCGTTCAACTACCTGAATTACGATGGCGGCCAGTTCTCGACCAGCCAGGGGCGTGGCGTGTTCATGGATCAGGCGCTGGAAATCCTGCCGCCCGACTACTGGCGCTGGTGGCTTCTGTCCCACGCGCCCGAAACCTCGGACAGCGAGTTCACGTGGGAGGCGTTCCAGCAGGACGTGAACAAGGACCTTGCCGACGTCCTGGGCAATTTCGTCAGCCGGATCACCAAGTTCTGCCGCTCCAAGTTCGGGGAGGCCGTGCCGGATGGCGGCGAATACGGGCCGCAGGAAACCGCGCTCATCGCGGATCTAGAGACGCGCCTGCGCCGTTACGAGGCGCATATGGACGCCATCGAGATCCGCAAAGCCGCGGCCGAGCTGCGCGCGATCTGGGTGGCGGGCAACGAGTACCTGCAATCCGCCGCACCCTGGACCGCGTTCAAGGAGGACCCGGCGCGCGCCGCCGCCATCACCCGCTTCGCGCTGAACCTGATCCCGTTCTACGCCGGATTGTCGGCGCCCTTCATCCCCGACGCCGCCTCCGCGATGACGGACGCGATGGGGGTGGCGCTTTCGTGGCCCGAAAACGCCGGGACCGCGCTTGCCGCGCTGCCGCCGCGGCACGCCTTCACCGTGCCGGATGTCCTCTTCGCCAAGATCGCCGACGAGGACCGTGAGGGATGGGCCGCGCGCTTCGCCGGTGTGCGGACCTGAGATGGCGCAAGCGGCGGTCAGCATCGAGACCGAGGGCGGTATCGCCACGGTCACGCTGTCCAACCCGCCGGTCAATGCACTGAACCAAGCGATCCGCGAGGGGCTGGCCGATGCGATCGCACGGATCGAGGCCGACCCCGCGATCCGTGGCGCCGTGCTCTGCGGCGCAGGCGGCAGCTTCATCGCGGGTGCCGACATCCGCGAATTCGGCCAGCCTCCGCAGGACCCCTCCCTGCCCGATGTCGTGCGCATGCTGGACGCGGCAACGAAACCATGGGTCGCGGCGATCGAGGGCGTGGCCCTGGGCGGCGGTCTCGAGGTGGCGCTGGGATGCTCGCACCGCGTTGCGGCAGCGGGCGCGAGGCTGGGCCTGCCCGAGGTGAGCCTCGGCATCATTCCCGGCGCGGGTGGCACGGTGTTGCTGCCTCGGCTCATAGCGGCGGACAAGGCGCTGGGGATGATCGCGGGCGGCAAACCGGTCTCGGCCCGCGACGCGGCCGAGATGGGTCTGGTGGATCAACTCGCCTCCGGTGACGTCCACGAGGCGGCCCGCGCGCTGGCGCTGGAGGCCGCCGAGGCCGGTATGCCGGAGCCGCTGATGAAGAGGGCAGTCTACCCTCCCGCGAACGCGGAGGCATATGAAGCGCAAAAGGCCGGCATCCGCAAGAAGGCACGGGGGCAGATCTCCCCCATCGCGGCGATCGAGGCGGTGGAGCGCAGCCTCGCCCTCGATGCCGAGGCCGCCTTCCGCGCGGAGCGGGAGGCCTTCACCGCCCTCCGCGACAGCGCGCAATCCGCCGCGCTGCGTCATGTCTTCTTCGCGGAACGGTCGGTGTCGCAGCTTGACACGGCGCAGGGCGCGACGCCCCGGCGCCTCGACAGGATCGGCGTTCTCGGCGGGGGCACCATGGGGGCGGGCATCGCGGCTGCGTGCCTTCTGGCCGGGCTGGGCATCGCCATCGTGGAACGCGACGACCAGCGTGCAGCGCTTGCCCGTGGCAGGGTTCTCGGCATCCTCGACGACAGCGCCGGGCGCGGCCTCCTGAGCCCCGAGGCGCGACAATCCGCAGAGGCCGCATTGACCGTCGCGACGCATTTCGCGCCGCTCGCTGAATGCGACCTGATCATCGAGGCGGTTTTCGAGGACATGGACGTCAAGAAGGCGGTCTTCGCCGAGCTTGACGCCGTGACACGGCCCGACGCGATCCTCGCTTCAAACACCTCTTACCTCGATATCGACGAGATCGCCGCCGGCACAACCGACCCCTCTCGCGTGATCGGTCTTCACTTTTTCTCACCGGCGCACGTGATGAAGCTTCTCGAACTGATCGTGACGCGCGAGGCGGCACCGGACGTGCTGGCCACCGGGCTCGCGCTGGGCAAGCGGCTGCGCAAGATCACCGTTCCCGCGGGCGTCTGCGACGGGTTCATCGGCAACCGCATCATGGCGCGCTACCGGCGCGAGGCCGATTACATGCTGGAGGACGGCGCCCTGCCCGAGCAGATCGACGCGGCCATGCGGGATTTCGGATTTCCCATGGGCGTGTTCCAGATGGCCGACCTTGCCGGGCTCGATATCGGCTGGGCCATGCGCAAGCGGCAGGCGGCCACGCGCGATCCGTCCGAACGCTATGTCGAGATCGCCGACCGCATCTGCGAGATCGGGCGGCTGGGACGCAAGACCGGGCGCGGCTGGTACGATTACACGCAGGACAAGAGCGGCCGGCCCGATCCCTGGGTGACCGCGCTGATCGAGGCGGAATCCGCCCGCAAGGGGATCACCCGGCAGAGCTTTGACGCCGGGCAGATCATGCACCGCATCCTGACGGTCATGCAGGAGGAAGGGACCGCACTCCTGTCCGAGGGCATCGCCGCCTCGCCCGAGGCGATCGACGTGGTGATGATCAACGGCTTCGGCTTCCCCCGCTGGCGCGGCGGGCCGATGTTCATGATGGACAGCGAGCCGTGACCGACCTGCCCGAACCCGTCGACTGGACCGACGCCTTCGACAATTCCTCCTACGTCCCCGGAAGCGAGGCGCTGGCCGGACTGTGGTCGGAGATGGCCGCGACATGGCGCGCGGCGATGGAACGTCAGGGCAAGGCGCGGCTCGATCTGGAATACGGCAGCGGGCCGCGGGAGCGTTTCGACCTCTTCCTGCCCGAGACGGAGGCGCGCGGCCTCGTCGTCTTCCTTCATGGCGGCTACTGGCAGTGGATGGACAAATCCGCCTTTTCCCATCTCGCCGCAGGTCCGAGGCGGCGCGGCTGGGCTGTGGCAATGCCAAGCTACCCGCAGGCGCCGGAGGTTCGCATCTCCGCAATCACCAAGTCGGTCGCCTCTGCGATCGGTGCCGCGGCCGCGGACGTGACGGGGCCGATCCGGATCGCCGGGCATTCGGCCGGCGGGCATCTGGCGGCGCGCATGGCCTGCGCGGATAGCGCCCTTCCCGCGCCGGTCGCGGCCCGGATCGAACGGGTGATGTCCATCAGCGGCGTGCATGACCTGCGGCCCCTGTTGCACTCGGCGATGAACGAGACGCTGAAGCTCGACGCGGCCGAAGCGGAGGCCGAAAGCCCGGCGCTGCTCAAGCCGCGCACGGGCCTTTCGATCCACGCCGTGGTCGGCGCGGCGGAACGGCCCGAACTCATGCGCCAGACCCGGCTTCTGGCGGAAGCATGGCACCACGCGGGCGCTGACGTTGCGGACGCCTATCTCGCGGGGGAAGACCACTTCTCCATCGTCGAGGCGTTTGCCGATCCCGAAAGCGGGCTGGTGACCCGCCTCTTGGATTAGGCGCGCAGAACAGCGCCCGGGTTCATGATGCCCAAAGGGTCCAGCGCCGCCTTGATCGCCCGCATCGCGGCCAGCTTCGCCGGATCGCCATAGCGCTCCAGGTCGTCGACCTTCAGCCGTCCGATCCCGTGCTCTGCCGAAATCGAGCCGCCCATCTCATGGACGAGGTCATGGATCGCCCGCTTGATGGCGGGGCGTTCGGCCTCGTGCTCGGCCCGCGACCGACCCGGCCGGGGAAAGACGTTGTAATGCAGGTTGCCATCGCCCAGATGGCCGAAGCAGTTGATCCGGTAGTCCCCGATCCGCGCCAGTCGGTCGGGCGCCTTCGCGATGAAGGCCGGGATCGCGGCGACCGGGACCGAGATGTCATGGGATGAGATCGCCCCGATCCTGCGGTTGGCGAGCGGAATGGTCTCGCGCAGGGTCCAGAACTCGGCCCGCTGCGCCTCGGATTGCGCAATCAGGCCATCCGTGGCGAAACCCGACTCGTGCGCCTCGGCGAACAGGGTTTCGAGAGCCTCGGCCGGACTGTCGCCCGGCCCCATCCCGAGGTCGATCAGACACATCCAGTCCGGGGGCTCGTCGAACGGGTGGCGCACCTCCGGCCCGACCTCGCGCAGGAAATCGAGGCCCGTGCGATGCATGATCTCGAATGCCGAAAGTCCCGCGCCCACGCGCGCCTGCGCCAGCCCCAGAAGACCCAGCGCCGCGTCGGGATCGGGCACGACCATCAGCGCGGCACCTGTCGCGGCCGGTTTGGGAAAAAGCCGCAGCGTCGCGGCGGTGATGACACCCAGCGTGCCTTCCGCCCCGATCAGCAGGTGGCGCAGGTCATAGCCCATGTTGTTCTTGCGCAGCCCCGAGAGCGTGTGCATCACGCTGCCATCGGGCAGGACCGCCTCGATGCCCAGACACAGATCGCGGGCATTCCCGTAGCGCAGCACGTTCACCCCGCCCGCGTTCGTCGCCAGAAGCCCGCCCATCCGCGCGGAGCCCTGCGAGGCGAGGGTCAGCGGGAAGACCAGCCCCTCTTCCTCCGCCGCGGCGTGAACATCCGAAAGGATCGCGCCGGCCTCGACCGTCATGGTCCCGGCCAGCGCATCGAGCGCGCGGATGGCGCGCATGCGTTCCAGCGACAGGATCACCGGCGCCGGCCCCTCGTCCGAAAGCTGCCCGCCGACCAGCCCCGTGCCGCCGCCGAAAGGGATGACGGGGGTGCGCGTCGCGGCGCAGGCCCGGATGACGGAGGCCACGCCTTCGGTGTCGAAGGGCGCGACCACGGCCGCGGCCTTGCCGTGCCAGCGCCCGCGCGGTTCCTCGAGATACTGCGGCTCGGGGGGGCGCAGGGCACCTTGCGGCAAGCCGGCGGCGAAAAGCGCGTTCAGGGTGTCAATCATGGATCATATGATAGGCGCCGTTTTCCGCCAGGAAAACGAAAAGGAAATCTCGAGATTTCCCGCACGGAAAAGCCGGCTTTTCCGGCCCGCCGGTGGCACCTGCGGATCGTGCAGGCGCCCTCACCCGACATCCGTTCGCCCGCGCCGGTCCGAGCGGAGATTGGCGTAGAGCACGTGATTGCGCCAGCGCCCGTTGATCTGCAGATAACTCTGCGCCACGCCTTCATACTTGAACCCGGACTTCTCCAGCACGCCACGGGAGGCGGCGTTCTCGGGCAGGCAGGCCGCCTCGATCCGGCTGAGATCCAGACTGCGGAAGGCGTAATGCACCACCGCCTCGATGGTCTCGCGCATGTAGCCCTGCCGCGCGTGGTTCTCGCCGATCCAGTAGCCCAGCGTGCCGGCCTGCGCCGGACCGCGCCTGATATTGTCGAGCGTGATGGCCCCCAGCAGCACCTCGCCCTCGCGCAGGTGGATGAAGAGCGGCACGGCAGAGCCTTGCGATATGGCGCGATGGGCCCAGTAGACGCGGTTGGTGAAGGCCTTGCGGCTGAGGTGATCGCTGGCCCAGGCCGGCTCCCACGGAGCGAGGAAATCCCGGCTCGCGCTACGCAGCGCGCACCAGGAGCGGAAATCGGCGTGCCTGGGAAGGCGCAGGGTAAGCCGGTCGGTCTCGATCCGGAGGTGCCGCTTTCGGCTGAGCATCAGGCGGCCAGACGCTCCCTCACGCGGACGAGGTCCGGCGCGTCGCCCACGGGACCGTAAAGCGCCATGGCCGCGCGGCCCGAGGCGACGAGCGCACCGGCATGGTCGCGCAGGCCCTGCAGCGTGACCGCGTCGATACGAGCGATGGTCTCCTCGAGCGGCGGCACCCTGTCCCAGATCGCCACGAGCCGCGCATTGCGCTCCGCCCGGGCCGAGGGGCTTTCGAGCCCCATGAGAAGCCCCGCCTTCATCTGGGCGCGCGCGCGCTCCAGTTCGGCCGCGCTCATGTCTTCGGCGGAGCGGCGCAACTCCTCCAGCGTCAGGTCGACAAGCCCGCCGATCTGCTCGCCCGAGGTGCCCGCATAGATCGTGAGCATGCCGGTGTCGTCGAAGGCCCCCACCTGCGCATAGATCGTGTAGCACAGGCCGCGCCGTTCCCGGATCTCCTGGAACAGACGCGAGGACATGCCGCCGCCAAGCGCCGTGGCATAGATCTGCGCGGTGTGGATGTCGTCCGAACGGTAGCCCGGAGCTTCGAGCGCGAGGGTGAAATGGGCCTGTTCGAGATCCTTGATCACGCGCCTTTCGCCGCCCGCGAATGTGCCCGGCTCGGGCTGCTCCGGCGGGGTGGCCTCGAGGTGGCCGAAGGCGGCCTCGGCCAGACGCAGGATCTCGGCCGGATCGACGCCGCCCGCGGCCGACAGGATCAGCTCGCCCGGTCCGTAATGCTCGGCCACGAACCGGTCGAAATCGCCGCGCGCGAATCCGCGCACGCGTTCGGCGGGACCAAGGATGGTCCGCCCCAGCGGCTGTTCGGGAAACGCCTCTTCCTGCAGCCAGTCGAAGATGATGTCGTCGGGCGTGTCGGCGGCCTGCCCGATCTCCTGCAGGATGACGCCGCGTTCCACCTCGATCTCGGTCGGATCGAAGGCGGGGTTGAGCACGATATCGGCGATCAGGTCCACGGCCAGCGGCACGTCCTCCTTCAGGACGCGGGCGTAATAGGCCGTGACCTCGCGCGAGGTATAGGCGTTGATATAGCCGCCCACATCCTCGATCTCCTCGGCGATCTGCAGGGCACTGCGCCGCGCGGTGCCCTTGAAGGCCATGTGTTCGAGGAAATGCGCGATCCCGTTCTGTTCGGCGCGCTCGTGGCGGCCGCCGGCGCTGACCCAGAGACCGATGGCGGCCGATTGCAGGCCCGGCATCGGTTCGACCACGATCCGCAGGCCGTTCGACAGGGTATGAAGCTCGACACTCACGCGAAGACATCCTCTTCGATCAGGGCCTCGATCGCGGCGAGGTCGTTATCGACGCGCGTGACGCGCTCGGGCCGGTCCATCAGGTCGGCCATGCGCGGCGGCAGCGCGGGGCGAAGCCCCGTGGCCGCCTCGACCGCGTCGGGGAACTTCGCGGGGTGCGCGGTGGCAAGCGTCACCAGCGGCGTCGTCCCGGTGAAGGCTTGCGCCACGTGAACGCCGACGGCGGAATGGGGGCACAGAAGCTCCCCCATCTCGGCGCGGGCCCGCGCGATCATCGCGCCGGTCTCCTCCTCCGAGGCGCGGCCCGAGGCGAAATCGGCGCGCAGGGATTCCAGCGCGCCCTGACTGATATGGAACCCGCCCGCCTTCAGCTCGTCCATCAGCTGCGCCACCGCACGACCGTCCCGGCCATAGGCGTCGAACAGCGCGCGTTCGAAATTGGAGGAGACCTGGATGTCCATCGACGGGCTGATGGATGGCGTCACGCCATCGGGCACATAATCGCCCGAGCTGAGCGCGCGATGCAGGATGTCGTTCTGGTTGGTGGCCACGATGAGCTTCTCGATCTGCAGGCCCATGCGCTTGGCGATGTGCCCCGCGAAGATGTCGCCGAAATTGCCCGTGGGCACGCAGAAGCTGACGGGGCGATGCGGCGCGCCGAGGCTGACGGCGGCGGTGAAGTAATAGACGACCTGCGCCAAAACCCGCGCCCAGTTGATCGAGTTCACGCCCGCCAGCCGCACCCGGTCGCGGAAGGCGAAGTCGTTGAACATGTCCTTCACGCGCGCCTGGCAATCGTCGAAATCGCCCGTCAGCGCCAGCGCATGAGCATTGTCCTCGGTCACTGTGGTCATCTGCCGGCGCTGCACCTCGGAGACCCGACCATGGGGAAAGAGGATGAAGACCGAGACGGCATCGAGGCCGCGGAACGCCTCCATCGCCGCCGACCCCGTGTCGCCGCTGGTGGCGCCCACGATGGTCACCCGTTCGCCCCGGCGGGCGAGCGACGCCTCGAACAGCTGTCCGATCAGCTGCATGGCGAAGTCCTTGAACGCCAGCGTGGGCCCGTGAAACAGCTCCAGCAGGAAATGGTTCGGCTGCAGCTGCTTCAGCGGCGCGCGCGCGGCATGGCCGAAACCCGCGTAGGCGCGCGCGATCAGCTCGGCGAACGCGTCGTCGGTGAAGGCCTCGCCGATGAAGGGCCGCATGACGCGGAAGGCGACCTCCTCGTAAGGCAGCCCCGCCAGCGCCGCGATGTCGCCCGCGCCCATGCGCGGCACCTCGGCCGGCACGTAGAGCCCGCCGTCGCGCGCAAGGCCCGTCAGCATCGCCTCTTCGAATGTCAGTTCGGGGGCCTGGCCCCTGGTGGAGACGTAGCGCATGGCGCCTCTCTCGATCACGGTTTCCGCCTGATACGCCACAGAAGAAAGAGTGTCATCCCCATCCAGAGCACGGCCAGCGAAAACCATGTGACCGCGTAATTCAGGTGATCGTTCGGAATTCCGCCAGTGTCGGCCGGCAGGGGCGTCACGGGCGCATCGGACACCGACATGTCGCTGGCGATCACGAGGATAGGCAGCGTGCCGAGATGCGCGGCCAGTGCGTCGACATCGCGGGCGTACCAGATGTTGCGCGCCACGTCCGGCGCGGGCGTGAAACCGTCCACCTCGTCGGGCCAGTGCAGATTGCCCGTGACCACCACCTCGCCCGAGTGGCCGGGCGGCGAGCCCTCCGTCGGCATGACGCCACGATCGACCATGATCCGACGATCGCCCGTCTCCAAGGGCGAAATCACGCGGTATTGCGCGCCCTGTCCCCGCTGACTGACCAGAACGCGCACGTAATCGTCGCCGAGCACGCCTTCGGCGATGACCGGCATGTAGCGATCGGTCTCGGGATCCGGCACCTCGGGCAGCGGCTCGGGCGCTGCGGCGATGCGCGCCTCGATATCGGCAAGCACGGCTTCCTTCCAAGCGAGGCGCTGCACCTGCCAGACCCCGAGCGAAACGAGGATCGCCACGCCGCCCAGACCGAAGATCAGCGGCCAGATAATGCGTCGGATCATGTCACCTCCAAGAAGAAGGCCCACCTCGCGGCGGGCCTTTCGTTTCGCGTCGGCGTCGCCCCGTCCGACCCCTTCATCTTTCCGGAAATACCGCCGGGGGGAGCGCGGCACGCGCGGGGGGCAGAGCCCCCCTGCAACGGTCAGGAGATCACCACCGCCTGACCCCAGATGTAGACCGCGGCGAAGAGGAACAGCCAGACCACGTCGACGAAGTGCCAGTACCAGGCCGCCGCCTCGAAGCCGATATGCTTTTCGGGGGTGAAATGGCCCTTCAGCACCCGCAGCCAGCAGATGAAGAGAAAGATGGTGCCGATGATCACGTGCAGACCGTGAAAACCGGTGGCGAGGAAGAAGGTGGAGAAGAACTTGTCGCCGCCGAAGGTCCAGTCGTAATGGGCGATCAGCTCCCAGTATTCGAAAGCCTGCAGACCGGTGAAGATGAGGCCCAGCACGACGCCGAGGATCAGACCGTTGGCCACATCCCTGCGGGGACCGCCGTGAACGAGCGCATGGTGCGACCACGTCACCGCGCAGCCCGACAGGAGCAGCACGAGCGTGTTGATCAGCGGCAGATGAAACGGGTCGACCGCGTAGATCTCGGGCGGCACGTAGGTCGAGGCCTCGTAGGTGTTCATCGGGTAGATGGCGTGCTTGAAGAACGCCCAGAACCACGCCGCGAAGAACATCACCTCCGACATGATGAACATGATGAACCCGTATTTCAGGCCCAGACGCACCACGGGCGTGTGATCGCCCTGCTGGCTTTCGGTCACCACGTCGGCCCACCAGCCATACATGACGTAAAGCACCGCGGCGAAGCCGATGAGGAACAGCCACGGCCCCGAGCCGTGCATCCAGTTCACCGCCCCGAAGAGCATGGCGAAGGCGCCGCCGGCTGCCATGAAGGGCCAGATCGACGGCGGCAGGATGTGGTAGTCGTGTTTCGCGTGGGCCATGGGTGCGGTCCTCCCGGTGGGTCGTCAGTTCGCCGCCGCGGGCTCGGATGCCTCGAGCGCGGCGTAATCTTCGGGCATGTCCGAGACGTGGAACGTGTAGGACAGGGTGATGGCGGGGATGCCGACCGTTTCGGGATCGTCCACGATCTCGGGGTCGACGAAGAAAGTCACGGGCATCAGCACGGTCTCGCCGGGCTGGAGGACCTGAAGCTCGAAGCAGAAACACGCGATCTTGACGAAATACGGGCCCGTCTCGAAAGGCGCCACGTTGAAGCTGGCCGTGCCGGCGATGGGGCGGTCCGTCGGGTTGTGCGCCTCGTAGAAGGCCAGCCCGGTCTCGCCGATGCGCACGTCCATGTGCGGCTCCACCGCGCGGAACTCCCATGGCATGTCGCGCGCGCGGCTCGCGTCGAAGCGCACGCGAATGGTCTGATCGAGGACGGTCTCGCTTTCCGCGGCGGCGACCTGAGTGGTGCCGCCGAAGCCCGTCACCCGGCAAAACCAGTCGTAGAGCGGCACCGCGGCCCAGGCGAGCGCCCCCATGAAGACGATGACGCCGATGAGCCGCGTGACGACCTTCTGATCCCGGTTCAGTGTCACTGGCCATCCTCCGAACCGCTTGAAACGGGTGGCGTGATCGACACACGCGGCTGGTGGTCGAAGGCCTCCATCGACGCGCCTTCGCGGATCTTGGCGATGGTCATGCCGAAGACGATGGCGGCGAAGGCCACGAGGCTCAGCGCGACACCGAGGTTTCGCCCGAAGCGGCGCGTGTGCAATTCGTGGGTTTGAGTGATCGGCATGGTGTCAGGCCCCCCAAACGCCCGTCAGGCGCAGTGCAGAATCGGCGAGAAGCGCGCCGAAGTGAAGGAAAAGGTAGCTCAGCGAGAAACGGAACAGACGCTTTTCGGCCGAGAAGCCGTCGGCCTCGGCCGTCGCCTCGTCGCGGCGCCAGACGGCGAAGGCGCGGATGAGGAAGATGGCGTTCAGCACGACAGCGGCGGCCAGATAGACCGGCCCCGCGATGGAGGTCAGGCCGAGGCCCAGCGCCACCGGTGCCAGCAGCAGCGAGTAGATCCAGATCTGCCGCCGCGTCTCGGCCCGGCCATGGGTGACCGTCAGCATCGGCACCTTGGCCTCGTGGTAGTCGGCCTTCATGAAGAGTGCCAGCGCCCAGAAATGCGGCGGCGTCCACATGAAGATGAGGCCGAACATCAGGATGGCCTCCAGCGACACGCTCCCGGTGACCGCAGCCCAGCCGATCATCGGGGGAAACGCGCCCGCCGCGCCGCCGATGACGATGTTCTGCGGCGTCAGACGCTTGAGCCACATCGTGTAGATGACGGCGTAAAAGAAGATCGTGAAGGCCAGAAGCCCCGCCGCGACCCAGTTCGTCGCAAGACCCAGCATCGCCACCGAGATGACCGACAGAGCGATGCCGATCGACAGCGCCTCGCCCGCCTCGACACGGCCCGAGGGCACGGGACGACCGCGCGTGCGCTTCATGATGAGGTCGATATCGGCGTCGTACCACATGTTGAGGGCACCCGACGCGCCCGCGCCCAGCGCGATGAAGAGGATCGCGGCGAAGCCGATCATCGGCGACACCCCTCCCGGCGCCACGAGGAGGCCCACGAGCGCCGTGAACACGACCAGCGACATCACACGCGGCTTGAGAAGCTGCACGTAATCGCCGAATTGTGCCTCCGGCGTGCCGGTCGCTGCGTTGGTCGTTGCGTCAGTCATCTGTTTGCTCTGCATATCGTAGGGCGGGACGTGTCCCACCACAACGGTAAAGGCGGGACAAGTCCCGCCCCACGCATTATTCCACGGCCGCGAATTCGAGGATCTCGGGCGCGCGCATACCGCCGGTCGAGGCGAATTCCTGCGCCTCGCCGGCCAGCCAGGCCTCGTATTCCTCGGGCGTCACGGCGAAGACGGTGATGGGCATATAGGCATGCGCGGTGCCGCAAAGCTCGGAACACTGGCCGAAATAGACGCCCTCCTGCCCCGGATCGACCTCGAACCACAGTTCGGCGAGGCGCCCCGGAACGCCGTCCTGCTTCACGCCGAAGGCAGGCACTGTCCAGGAATGGATCACGTCCGCCGCGGTGACCTGCACGACGATGGTCTGCCCGGTCGGCACGACCATGGCGGCATCTGTCGCGAGGAGGAATTCGTCGCGGGTGTAGCCGTACTCGGCCAGTTGATCCTCGGCGAGCATGACCGACAGGAACTCGATCCCCTCCTCGGGGTATTCGTAGCCCCAGTACCACTGGTAGCCGGTCGTCTTGATGACGACATCGGCGTCGGGAATGGTCTGCTGGCGGAACAGCACCGGGAGCGAGAAGGCCCCGATGACCACGAGGATGAGAAGCGGGACGACGGTCCAGGTGATCTCGATCCTGGTGTTGTGGGTGAAGGTCGCGGGCGTCGGGTTCGCGCGGGCATTGTGCCGAAGGATCGACCACAGAATCAGCGCCGTCACGAACAGCACGATCCCCGTCATGATGACCAGCAGGAACGTGTCGAGCGCCCGGACATCATGTGCAAGCGAGGTGACGCCAGGCTGGAAGCCCATGCCACCGGGAACGGGCGCGCCGATGACGTCCAGTCCGTCGCGCAGGCTCTCCGTCTGCGCATTTGCCGCGCCCGCCACCAGGCTTGCGCCAAACACGGCCCAGAGGCCGCCGATCTTCTTACGAAGTGCCATTCTCACCTGTCCTGTTGTCTCGCGGTCGTCTCCCGCCCCGGGCGTCCCGGGTCCCTCGATCGGCCGACCGTTGCGTTCCAAGCTGTGCGGACCATATAGCTGTTGGCAGGGTTAGACATTGGTCAAAAATGTCTCACCCCGGACGAAATTGACCTGGATCATTTTTCCCACCCCAGCCCGCCGGAGCCGTCATGTCAGAGCCCTTCCGCCCCTTCGACACCCATATCGACGAAGCCGCCGCGCTGCGCCTGCTGCGTGCGGCCACCGACGGGGCGGAGGATGGCGAACTGTTTCTGGAACGCCGCCGGTCCGAGGCGCTGGTCTTCGACGACGGGCGGGTGAAGAATGCCAGCTACGACGCGGCCGAGGGCTTCGGCCTGCGCGCCGTGAAAGGCGATGTGGCGGGCTACGCCCATTCCACCGAAATCTCGGAGGCAGCACTTGCCCGCGCCGCCGAGACTGCGCGCCTCGCCGTGGGCGACGGCGGCGGCACGCTGGCCGAAGGACCGGCCGGCACGAATGTCCGGCTCTACACCGACGCCGACCCGATGGCCGATGCCGGTTTCGCCGTGAAGCTCGACACGCTGCGCGAGATCGACGCCTTCGCCCGCGCGCTCGACCCCCGCGTGGTGCAGGTCAGCGCCAGCCTCGCCGCCAGCCACCAGGAGGTTGCGATCCTGCGGCCAGACGGCGCGCTCGTCTCCGACATCCGCCCCATGGTGCGCCTGAACGTCAGCATCATCGTCGAGGAGAACGGTCGCCGCGAATCGGGAAATGCCGGCGGCGGCGGACGGATCGGCATGGCCGGCCTTCTGGGGCGCGACCACTGGGAGGGCGTGGCCCGCGAGGCGCTCAGGATCGCCGTGGTCAACCTCGGGTCGGTGTCCGCGCCGGCGGGCGTGATGGACGTGGTCCTCGGCCCCGGCTGGCCGGGCATCCTGCTGCACGAGGCGGTGGGCCATGGGCTCGAGGGCGATTTCAACCGCAAGAAGCAATCCGCCTTCGCCGGCCTCATGGGGAGCCGCGTGGCCGCCCCGGGCGTCACCGTGCTCGACGACGGGACGATCCCGGACCGGCGCGGCTCGATCACCGTGGATGACGAAGGCACGCCCGCGAACAAGACCGTGCTGATCGAGGACGGCATTCTCGTGGGCTACATGCAGGACCGGCAATCGGCGCGGCTGATGGGGGTTGCGCCCACCGGCAACGGCCGGCGCGAAAGCTACGCCCACGCGCCGATGACGCGGATGACCAACACCTACATGCTGGGCGGCGAGGCGGAGCCCGCCGACATCCTCGCCGACCTCAGGGACGGCATCTACGCCGTGGGCTTCGGCGGCGGGCAGGTCGACATCACCAACGGCAAGTTCGTGTTCTCCTGCACCGAGGCCTACCGCGTGAAGGACGGCAAGGTCGGCGCGCCGGTCAAGGGCGCGACCCTGATCGGCGACGGCGCAACGGCGCTGCAGAACGTGCGCGCGATCGGCAACGACATGGCGCTCGATCCCGGCATGGGAAACTGCGGCAAGAACGGCCAGTGGGTGCCAGTGGGCGTGGGCCAGCCGACGCTCATGATCGGCGGTCTGACCGTTGGCGGCTCGGCCTCCGGCTGAGGGCCGGGCGCGGGTCGGCGGCCTGCCCCGCATGGCCGAAGGCGTCGCGCGGCGCGGCGCGGCAGCTCTGGGCGGCGGCGCGGCGGGTTTCGTCTTTTCGGAACTGGTGTTCCTCAACGAGGGTCCCGTCGCGCGGCTGACGGAGGGTGGCGCGGAGGCGCTGTCGGTCCTCACCGAGTTCGTCCTGATCTACACCGGTTTCGCCTATGTGACGCTTGTCGTGCTCTGGTCCTGTGGCGCACGGGACTGGCGCAGCCTCGTGCTTTCAGGCGCGCTCATGGGCTGGCTGATCGAGGGCGCCCTGATCCCTCTGGTCTACGATGCACCGCCGATCTCCTTCGTCTGGCCGAGCCTCGGCTGGCACATGACGATCACCTTCGGCGTTGCGTGGGTCGCACTGCCCTGGGTGATGCGGAACGCGGGATGGGGCTCGCAGCTTGCGATATACTCGGGCGCCGGGTTCGCCTGGGCCGGCTGGGGACACCTGTTCTTCGCGGAGGACGCGGCGATGACGCTCCCCGGTCCGGCGGCTTTCTCCGGGCTGGCGGCCGTCGCGGGGCTCGTTCTGATCGCGGGGCGCTGGCTGGCGGACCGGCCATGGGCAGGGTTCAGCCCCGGACGGGCGGATCGGGTCTTCGCGGCGCTCCTGAGCGTTCCGCCTGCCGTTGCGGTGGGCCTTGCGGCGGGGCCTGTCGCGCTGGCGTTCGTCGCCCTCGTCGCCGTGACGCTCTGGGCCATGGCGCGCCATGGAGCGGGCGCGCCGGACGTGGCGCACCCCGCGCCGCCGCCCCCCGCGGCCTATCTGCGGCTCGGGGTCTTCCCGCTTTCGGCCGCGCTTGCGTTTCCGCTGATCCCGGGACCGCCCGCAGGCTGGAGCTTCGTGGTCATCCTCCCTCTGACGGCGCTGGCCACGCTGGCATGGCTTGCCGCCATCCTCGGCGCCATTCGTTACCGGTCACGCGCGGCGCGGTAACACCCTGTTAACCACTGGAGTCCTACGGTCGCGCGCATGTCTCTCCCGACCGACATCGGATTCGCGGAACCTCCGCTCGATTACACACCGCCCCCCGCGCCGGACGCGCGAGAGCGGCTTTTGCGTCTGCGCCTCGTGCGGTCACGGCGGGTGGGACCGGCCACCTACCTGCGCCTTATGGCGGAGCACGGGCATGCGGAGGCCGCTCTGGCCGCGCTGCCGGACATCGCCAGGAACGCCGGCGTCACGGATTACGCCCCTTGCCCCGAAGCGCTGGCCGAGGCCGAGTTTCGGGCCGCGAAGCGGCTTGGCGCGACGCTCCTGTGCCTCGGCGATGCCGCCTATCCCGAAGCGCTCGCGCGCATACCGGACGCGCCGCCGGTCCTCTGGGCGTTGGGGGACCTGTCGCTCCTGCGCCGGCCGTGCCTGGCCGTGGTGGGCACGCGCAACGCCTCGGCGCTCGGCGCGCGCATGACGCGGCGGCTGGCACGCGAGCTGGGCGAGGCGGGATATGTGATCGTCTCGGGCCTTGCGCGGGGCATCGACGCGCTTGCCCACGAGGCGGTGCTCGAGACCGGAACCGTGGCGGTGCAGGCGGGCGGGCTCGACGTGCTCTACCCGGCCGAGAACGCGGAGCTTGCGAAACGCATCGGCAAGGCCGGCCTCAGGCTCAGCGAGATGCCTTTCGGCCTCCAGCCACAAGGCCGCCATTTCCCGCGACGCAACCGGATCGTCTCCGGCCTGTCGCAGGCGGTGATCGTGGTGGAGGCGGCCGCGCGGTCCGGATCGCTGATCACCGCGCGCGCGGCGCTCGACCAGGGCCGCGAGGTGATGGCGGTGCCGGGCCATCCGCTGGACAGCCGCGCCTCGGGCGGCAACATCCTGCTCCGGGACGGTGCGACGCTGGTGCGCAGCGCGCAGGACGTGATCGAGGCGCTGGGCGCCCCGACGGAACCGCGCCGGGCCGCCCCGCCCGCCACCCCCGAACGGCCGGTCAATGCGCCGCCCCCGCCGCTCCCGGACGGAGGCGTGGAGGCGCTCGTGCTGGAGCGGTTGAGCGTCACGCCGCTCGACGAGGATCAGCTGATCCGCGACACCGGCCGGCCCCCCCGGGAGATCGCGCAGGCCCTCGCCGTTCTGGAAATGGCCGGTCGGATCACGCGCAGCCCCGGTGGCCGCGTGGCGCTGACCGGGGCCGCGTAGGGCGCCGCAAAACGTGTGTTTTCCGGCCCGCGGGCCCTTGGGTCTCCGCCTGTCCGAACGCCCCGGGGGGCGCGCGGAACCGGCGCAGCGGGCCGCGCGGATACCGCATTGACAACCCACCCCGAGGCCCCACATGTTCCGCCGCCACAGCCATCCCCGCTGCCAAAGGTTATTGCTTCATGCCCGTTGTCGTCGTCGAATCTCCCGCCAAAGCCAAGACGATCAACAAATATCTGGGGTCCGATTACACGGTTCTGGCGTCCTACGGGCATGTACGCGATCTGCCGTCCAAGGACGGCTCGGTCGACCCCGAACACGGTTTCGACATGACCTGGGAGGTCGCGGCCGAAAGCAAGAAACACGTCAAGGCCATCGCCGACGCGCTCAAGGACGACCCCGATCTGATCCTCGCCACCGACCCCGACCGCGAGGGTGAGGCGATCAGCTGGCATCTCAAGGAGGCGCTGGAAAAACGCCGGGCGATCAAGAAGGACGCGACCGTCCGCCGCGTGACCTTCAACGCGATCACCAAGGACGCCGTGACACGGGCCATGGCCGAGCCGCGCGACGTGGACATGGAACTGGTCGAGGCCTACCTCGCCCGCCGCGCGCTGGATTACCTGGTGGGCTTCACGCTCTCGCCGGTCCTGTGGCGCAAGCTGCCCGGCGCGAAATCCGCCGGCCGCGTGCAGTCGGTCGCGCTCAGGATCATCGTCGACCGCGAGATGGAGATCGAGGCGTTCCGCGCCCGCGAATACTGGTCGGTGCGCGCGGTGCTTGAAACGCCCCGGGGCCAGAGCTTCGAGGCGCGGCTGGTGGCCATGGGCGGAAGGAAGCTCGACCGCTTCGACCTCGCCACCGAGGCCGAGGCGGGGCTTGCGGTCAAGGCCGTGTCATCCCGCGCGCTCGCCGTCACCGGGGTGGAGGCCAAGCCCGCCACGCGCAACCCCGCGCCCCCTTTCATGACCTCGACCCTCCAGCAGGAAGCGAGCCGCAAGTTCGGCATGGGCGCCAAGCAGACGATGAGCGCGGCCCAGCGCCTCTACGAGGCAGGCCACATCACCTACATGCGGACCGACGGCATCGACATGGCGCCCGAGGCGGTGCATGCCGCCCGCGACGTCATCGCCGCCCGCTACGGCAAGGACTACGTCCCGAGTTCTCCGCGCATGTACAAGAACAAGGCCAAGAACGCGCAGGAGGCGCATGAGTGCATCCGGCCAACGGACATGTCCAAGGCGCCGGGTGAGCTGAAACTGTCCGAGGACGATCAGCGCAAGCTCTACGAGCTGATCTGGAAGCGCACCATCGCCAGCCAGATGGAAGCCGCGCGGATGGAACGCACCACCGTCACCGTCGCCAGCCGCGACGGCGAGGTGGAACTGCGCGCGACCGGTCAGGTGATCCTGTTCGACGGGTTCCTCAAGGTCTACGAGGAGGGGCGCGACGACGTCGCCTCCGGCAGCGGCGACGACGAGGACAGCAGGCGCCTGCCGCAGGTGGCTTCGGGCGATGCGCTCACGCTTGCGGGTGACGCGCTCAAGCCCGATCACGCGAAGCTGGTCGAGGGCGGTGGCAAGGGCATCCTGTCGGACAATGGCGGCGTTCTGGGCCAGCAGCATTTCACCCAGCCGCCCCCGCGCTACACCGAGGCCACGCTGGTCAAGCGGATGGAGGAGCTGGGCATCGGGCGGCCCTCCACCTACGCCTCGATCATCGACACGATCCAGGCCCGCGGCTATGTCCGGAAGGACAAGGGCCGGCTGTTCCCCGAGGACAAGGGACGGCTGGTGACGGCCTTCCTCGTCAACTACTTCCGCCGCTATCTCGAATACGACTACACCGCCAATCTCGAGGCCGAGCTGGACGACGTGTCGGCCGGCGAAAGGCATTACAAGGACGTGCTCGAACGCTTCTGGAAGGATTTTTCAGCCGCGGTGTCGGAAACCTCGGAGCTTCGCATCACCGACGTGCTGGAAAAGATCAACGAGGTGCTGGAGCCGCACCTGTTTCCGCCCACGGAGGACGGCAGCGACCCGCGCCTCTGCCCCAATTGCGGCAAGGGTCGGCTGTCGATGCGCACCGCACGTTCGGGCGGAGCGTTCATCGGCTGTTCCAACTATCCCGAATGCCGCTACACCCGCCCTTTCGGCCCCCCGGGCATGGAGGGCGACGGCGCGGCGGACGGGCTGGGACCGGACGGCAAGATGCTGGGCATCGACCCCGACACGAGCCAGGCAGTCTGGCTGAAGACCGGCCGTTTCGGACCCTATGTCCAGCTCGGCGATGCGACCGAGGAGGTGCCGAAACCGCCACGCTCCTCCCTGCCCAAGGGCTGGGAGGTGTCCGAGATGGACCTCGAGAAGGCGCTGATGCTCCTGAGCCTGCCGCGCAAGGTGGGCGATCACCCCGAGGATGGCGAGCCGGTCGAGGCCGGCATCGGGCGCTACGGGCCTTACGTGAAACACGGCCGCATCTACGCCAACCTTCCCGAGGTCGACGAGGTGTTCACCGTGGGGATGAATCGCGCGGTGGAACTGATCGCGGCCAAGGCGGCTGGGCGGGCCGGGCGCGGAGCCGCTGCGGCGCCGCTCAAGGAACTGGGCGAGCATCCCGGCGAAGGCGGGGCGATCAACGTGATGACCGGGCGCTACGGGCCGTATGTCAAATGGGAAAAAGTGAACGCGACGCTGCCGAAAGACCTTGACCCGCAGGACATCACGCTGGAGCGCGCCGTTGAATTGATCGCGGAGAAGCAAGCCAAGGGCAGCAAGGGCAAACGCTCCGACGGGGCCACGAAGAAGCGCAAGGCGAGCTAGGGGCGGCGCGCCGGCTTCCCACGCCTTTATAACGACTTGCCCCATTTGTGCGCATCTCCGGGTTGCGGCGCGCTGCGTGGAATACCGATGGGAGCGCGCCGCAACCGCCCTTACCCCGCCCAGCGTGATCCGGCCCCGACGGAGGCCTCCCGTTAATCGCCGATGCTGTGGCAGATGCATCACTCCCACACAACATCGGCGACGATCCGTCCCGGGATGGGGCCAGAATGGGTTTCGCGCGCGATCTCGCCAGCGCCCGCGCCCCATCGGCGGAGAATCGCCCGCGACCTGCCCGGACCCGTGTCTTTCCGGCCACCTTCTCGGGATCGGCGGGAATCCCGCCATACGACCGCGCCGCCGACTCGGGTATGAACCGTTCACCGTTTGCGAACCTGGGGGTTGGCCCATGTTGAGTAACAAGACCGGAGCGCCGTCCGCGCTCTTCGATGACATGAAGGCATCCGAATTCTATCGTTCCGGGCAGCACGCGATGGGCGACGACACATCGCGTGGACCTGAACGCATGTTTTCCGCCTTCGACGCGTTTCTCGACCGCATGCCGGCCTGGCTGTTCCATGCGCTCGGCGCGGTCACGGCGCTTGTCGCGCTGTGGTTCGCGCTGGCGTTCCTGGGCGGGTTGCCCAGTGGCATCGTGGAATGGATCACGCTCGCGATGCTCGGCGGCTTCGCTTATGCGATCGGATTCATGATCCCGCTGGTCTTGGCCTATCTCATCGAGACCAGGAGCCGCCTTCTTGCGGCGGTGCTCGTCGTCGGCAGCGGTGCGATCTTCGGCGCGATGACGCTTCCGCTCCCGCTCTGATCGGGGTGTAACGGCGCGCAGGCCCTTGATCTTCACGCCGGAGAAGACGACATCGGGTGGACCCTGTTCATTCTGTCGCGAAGCCCAGCCACCATGCCTGATAACCCTGCGGACGTTGCCGTGCCGCTGTCCAAGCGCCCGGAAACCCTAGACTTCCTCCTGACGCGCCGGTCCCGGCCACCCAAGACGCTCGGCCTGCCGGTGCCAGACCGGACGGAGTTGTCCACGCTGCTCAGGGCCGCCGCGCGGGTGCCCGATCATGGCAAGCTGGAGCCCTGGCGTTTCGTCGTGCTCGAACGCAGGGCCTGCCAGCGACTCGCGGACCTGACCGCAGAGATCGGCGGTGCGGACGGGCGCGACCCTGACGCACTGGCCAAGGAGGTGACGAGCTTCGCCGACGCCAACCTTGTCGTGGCGGTGGTCCTTTCGCCAAAGGCGTCGGAGAAGATCCCGCTCTGGGAACAGGAGATGTCGGCCGGCGCGGTGTGCCTGTCGCTGGTCAATGCCTGCCTCGCCGCGGGCTGGGGCGCGGGCTGGCTGACCGGCTGGCGCGCCCGTCACCCCGGGTTCTGCGCGCGCGGGCTGGACCTCGGGCCGCACGAATCCGTGGCGGGGTTCATCCATATCGGGACCGAGACGCGCACACCGCCCGAACGGCCACGGCCCGACATGGGCGCGATCACCACATGGATGGCCGAATGATCCTGAGCGATTTCCTCAAGGCGCTGGGGCAGATCACCGACGGACGCTTTCTCGGGGTGCTGGCCATCGGGCTGGGTCTGACCATAGCGCTTCTGGTCGGGTTCTACGTGGTTTTCGTCACCGTGATCGGCTGGGTCGTGCCCGAAAGCTTCTCCCTGCCCTGGATCGGTGTGATCACATGGGTCGACACGGCGCTCACATGGGCCAGCGTGCCTGTCATGCTGGTGCTATCGAGCATCCTGATGATGCCTGTCGCCTCCGCCTTCATTTCGATGTTTCTCGAAACCATCGCGGCGGCCGTCGAACGCAAGCACTACCCCGACCTGCCGCCGGCGCGCTCGATCGGCGTCCTCGAGGGTCTGGTGGATGCGCTGAAATTCCTCGGTCTCCTGATCGGCGTGAACCTTGTCGCGCTGGTGCTTTACCTGATTTTCACGCCGCTTGCGCCGATCCTGTTCTGGGTGGTGAACGGCATTCTGCTGGGCCGGGAATACGCCCAGCTCGTGGCGCTGCGCCGGTCGGATGCCGCGGGCGCTGCCGCGTTTCGCCGCCGGCACCGGCCGACGATCTTCGCCGCCGGCGTTCTGATGGCCGTGCCGCTGACGATCCCGGTGGTGAACCTGCTGGTGCCGATCCTTGGCGCAGCCACGTTCACGCATCTGCACCACCGCCTCACTCGGGCGGGGGGGAGCCCATCCCGAAGCGCGTGAAGAGGTCGATATCATCGATGGTGATCGCGCCGCTGAGGATGATGGCCGCGATCACGGCCCAGATCCCGAAAGCGATGCCCGAGGTCACGAGGAACCGCTTGCCGAGTTGCGGGTTCGCGGGCGCCGAGCCATGGGTACCCTTGACGCGCTCTCCGGCCTCGTCCTGGCTGACGATATTGGTCTGCAACACGATCAGGAGCGTCATGAACCAGATGATCGCGTAAAGCACGATGCCGGTCACGACCCCCATCAGACCTGCTCCAGCTCGACGAGGGTTCCGGTGAAATCCTTCGGATGAAGGAACAGGACCGGCTTGCCATGGGCGCCGATCCTGGGTTCGCCCGTGCCCAGCACGCGGGCGCCCGACGCCTGAAGCTGATCGCGCGCGGCGAGGATATCCTCGACCTCGTAGCAGATGTGGTGAATGCCGCCCGAGGGGTTCTTTTCGAGGAAGCCGGCGATGGGAGAGCCCTCGCCCAGCGGGTGCAGCAGTTCGACCTTGGTGTTCGGAAGCTCGATGAAGACGACCGTCACGCCGTGGTCGGGCTCATCTTGCGGCGCGCCGACCTTGGCGCCCAGCGTGTCGCGATACTGCGCTGCAGCCGCCTCGAGGTCGGGAACGGCGATGGCGACATGGTTCAGACGTCCGATCATTGCGGTCTCCTCTCAAGCGACGCGGCGGCCCACACATAGCCCCGGTAATCGCCACTGTGCCAAGCGACCAAGGGCCGCGCCTTAACCAATGATCAACCACGGACATGTTGAATCGCTTCAACCGAAGGGGATTCGGCCTGGCATATGGTGGAGGGGTGATGGAAGACGAATTCGACGCACTGGCATTGCAGCCGCGTCCGACCACGGCGCGGCCCTTGCAGGGCATGACCGTGCTTGTGGTCGAGGACAGCCGCTATTCCTCCGAGGCGCTGCGCCTGATGTGCCTGCGCTCCGGGGCACGGATCCGGCGCGCGGATTGCGTGGCTTCGGCCAAGCGGCACCTGAACGTCTACCGGCCCTCGGCCGCGATCATCGACCTCGGCCTGCCGGACGGTTCGGGGCTTGACCTGATCCGGACGATGCATCGCGCCCGGGCGCGCGTGCCGATCCTCATCGGCACCTCCGGCGCGGAGCGTGAGGCCGCGGCCGCCGCCTGCGCCGAAGCGGGCGCGAATGGCTTTCTTCCCAAGCCGGTGACGTCTCTGGCGGCGTTTCAGGCCGCCATCCTCGTACATCTGCCGGACGCCCTGCGCCCGAATGGGCCCCGCCACGCCTCCACGGAGGCGGTCGCGCCCGACCCCGTGGCCCTGCGCGAGGACCTGTCCCACGCGCTCGACCTGCTGACGCTCGACAGCCCGCCGGTGCGATACCTGCGCCGCTTCCTGATCGGGCTTGCGCGGACCGCGCAGGACCAGACGCTGGAATGCTCGGCACAGGCGATGGACGGCTGCGCGAGGCCGCGCGATACCGTCGCGCTGCGCTCGCTCATCAGGGAGCGAATTCAGTCACTTCCGGTGGCGATCTGAGAAGGCGCCTCGGCAACCAGGATGGCACGCGTCAGATCTCGCAGGGACTGCCTCTGACGCCCTGCCGCGTCGAAATTCCGGGGGGCCAGCCATGTCCGAAAGGCGCGGTCCAACATGGACCACTCCGTGTCGATCGCCGCGAACCAGGCGGTGTCGCGGTTGCGCCCCTTCACGACCGTCGCCTGCCGGAACACGCCGTCGTAGGACAGGCCGAGACGGGCGGCGGCGCGCCGGGACGGCGCGTTCAGCGCGTCGCATTTCCACTCGTAGCGGCGGTAGCCCGCCTCGAAGGCCCATTTCATCATCAGGTACATGGCCTCGGTTGCCGCGACACTCCGTTGCAATCCCGGCGAGAAAGCCAGAAAGCCCACCTCGATGGAGCCCGCCTCGGGCGCGATCCTGAGGAAGCTTCCGAAGCCCGCCGCGCCCTCCCCCTTTGGCGTGAAGGCGAAGAAAAGCGGATCCTCGGACGTCTCCGCCTCCGCGATCCAACGGACGAGTTCCGCCTCCGTGGCGAAGGGGCCGACCGGCATGTAATCCCACATCGCATCCGCGCCCAGAAAGGCCGCGAAAAGCGCTGGCGCATCGTCGGGGACAAGCGGGGTGACGGTTACCATGCGGCCCCGAAGCGTCATGCGGTCGGGCCGTGGCGGGGGCCTGAAACCGGGAACTGGCCGGCCGAGAAGACGGGGCTCATCCACAGGTATGGTTACACTTTTCGGACAATCTGCAGAGTCTCCAGAGAAAATCAGGCCGGATACTGAAGAAATATCGGCAATTCCTCACAAGCCTCAATCCTGCGGGATCACCCTGAGACCGAGCTCCATCAACTGCTCCGCCGTCGGCTCGGACGGGGCGTTCATCATCAGGTCCTCGGCCCGCTGGTTCATCGGGAAGAGGATGACCTCCCGGATATTCGCGGTGTCGGCAAGAAGCATGACGATCCGGTCGATGCCCGCCGCACAACCGCCATGGGGCGGCGCGCCGTAGCGGAAGGCGTTGACCATGCCGCCGAATCGTTTGCGCACCTCATCCTCGCCATAGCCCGCCAGTTCGAACGCCTTGAACATGATCTCGAGCTTGTGGTTCCGGATCGCGCCCGAAACGATCTCGTAGCCGTTGCAGGCAAGGTCGTACTGGTAGCCCAGGACGTCGAGCGGATCGCCATCCAGCGCCGCACGCCCGCCCTGCGGCATCGAAAACGGGTTGTGGGAGAAGTCGACGCTGCCCGTCTCGTCGTCCTTCTCGTACATCGGGAAGTCCACGATCCAGGCGAAGGCGAAGCGACTCTCGTCGATGAGGTCCAACTCGCGCCCGATCTCGTCGCGCGCGCGGCCCGCGACGCCTTCGAACTCATGCGGCTTGCCGGCAAGGAAGAACACCGCGTCGCCCTTGTGCAGGTGCAGTTGACGCCGGATCGCCTCGGTCCGCTCCGGGCCGATGTTCTTGGCAAGCGGCCCCGCGCCTTCCAGCGCGCCGCCCTCGCTTTCCCGCCAGAAGATGTAGCCCATCCCCGGCAGGCCCTGCGCCTGCGCCCAGGAATTCATCCGGTCGCAGAACTTGCGCGACCCGCCTCCGGGGGCGGGGATGGCGCGCACCTCAGTGCCTTCGTGTTCGAGGATCTTGGCGAAGATGGCGAAGCCCGAGCCCTCGAAATGCTCGGAGGCGACCTGCATCTTCACCGGGTTGCGCAGATCGGGCTTGTCGGTGCCGTACCAGAGCGCGGCATCGCGATAGGAGATGCGCGGCCAGACCTCATCGACCGTGCGGCCATTGCCGAATTCGTGAAAGATACCCTTGAGCACCGGCTCGATCGTCTGGAACACGTCCTCCTGCTCGACAAAGGACATCTCCATGTCGAGCTGGTAGAAATCCGTGGGCGAGCGGTCCGCGCGCGGGTCCTCGTCGCGGAAACACGGCGCGATCTGGAAATACCGGTCGAAGCCCGAGACCATGAGGAGCTGCTTGAACTGCTGCGGCGCCTGCGGGAGCGCGTAGAACCTGCCCGGATGCAGGCGCGAGGGCACGAGGAAGTCGCGCGCGCCCTCGGGGCTGGAGGCGGTGATCACCGGCGTCTGGTATTCGCGGAAGCCCGTGTCCCACATCCGCCGCCGGATCGAGGCGATCACGTCGGAACGCAGCGTCATCTTGGCCTGCATCGCCTCGCGCCGCAGGTCGAGATAGCGGTATTTCAGGCGCGTCTCCTCGGGGTATTCCTGATCGCCGAAGACCTGGAGCGGCAGGTCACCCTCCACGCCGCCCAGGATCTCCATGTCGCGGATGAAGACCTCGATCTCGCCGGTGGGAAGCTTGGGGTTCACCAGTTCCGGGTCGCGCGCCTTCACCTCGCCATCTATGCGGATGCAGTATTCGGCGCGCAGCTTCTCGACCTCGGCAAAGACCGGGCTATCCGGATCGCAGAGCACCTGGGTGATGCCGAAATGGTCCCGCAGGTCGATGAAGATCACGCCGCCATGGTCGCGCCGGCGGTGCACCCAGCCCGAAAGGCGGATGGTCTCGCCCACGTTCTGGCGGGTGAGCTCGGCACAGGTATGGCTGCGAAAGGCATGCATGGTCCGGGTCCTTCGAGGCGTGTCTGCGTGGTGCAACAGGTCGCGGCGATAGAGCGCGCGGGCCGGGTGAAGTCAACCCCGGGTGGCTCGCCCGAAGGGGGTATCGACCCCCCTTCGGGCGATGTGCCTCCGGCGGGGAATATTTGCGACCAGAGGAAGGAGGGGCGTCAGTTCGGGCAGGCAAGCGCGGCATTCAGCGCGCCGGGCCGCCAGGGGCCGATGTCGCGCGAGATGAACGTGCCGTCGGACGTGAGCCGGGTGGCGATCACGCGGGTCCAGTCGGCATCGGCGGTGATCATCTCGGGCCCGTCGGCGCAGTGGCGGATGCCGCCGGGGATTTCGGGATCGCGCAGGCGGTGGTTCGTGAGGCCCGGCGCGGTCGCGATCTCGGTCAGGGTGGCGGTATCGGGCGTCGGGAAGGTGATGCGCCAGACCCGGAGGATTTTCGCAAGATGGGGACGGTCCACATAGGCGATCTCCATGCGGCCGTCGCCATCCAGATCGGCGGCCCCAAGCGGCGCAAGCCAGCGAAAGCGCTGCCCGATCCATGGCGTGGCGGCGAGCGGGACGAGGTCGTCCCCGGTGACGGCCCAGATCGCGAAGCGGGCGCCCTGCGTCTCATGGGCCTCCACCGTCAGGATTTCCGGGCGTCCGTCACCGTCGAGATCCGCAAGGCGGGGAGCGGTGTCCTCGAAGACCACGGGGGCGTCCCAGGTCGCACGCAGGATGCGGCCATCGGACAGCGTCACGGTCAGCGTGGCATGTTCAACCGTATCGCCCAGCGCGCCGTGCGGGTAGCGCGTGGTTGGGTCCTCGTAGACAGCGGACAGAGCGGTCTGTGCATCGGCGACTGGCGCGGCCACACAGAGGCTCAACGCCAGACCCGCGCCGCGGGTGAAACGGAGAAGAAAGCGCGACAGGGGGCGCGGCGCCGCCGGGCGTGCGGCCCCCGCCATTTCAGATCTGTTTTTCGGGCATCTGGACGATGAGCCCGTCAAGCGCGTCCGAAACCTTGAGCTGGCAGGTTAGCCGCGACCGCTCCGCGTCGGGTTGATAGGCGAATTCCAGCATGTCCTCTTCCATCGGATCGATCTCGGGCAGCTTCTGGACCCAGTCGGGATGCACGTAGACATGGCAGGTGGAACAGGCGCAGGCGCCGCCGCAATCGGCCTCGATGCCCGGAATGTTGTTGTCGCGCGCGCCTTCCATCACGGTCAGGCCGGAGGGGACATCCACGACATGTTCGGTGCCGTTGTGCTCGATATAGGTGATCTTCGCCATGTTCTGCCTTTCCTCGTGCGACCGTACCAAACCGGGGGAGTAGGTAATACGGGGTCGTTGCGTGTTCCAGCCCTGATTTCGGTCCTGTGGCGAATGGTGACCAGCGGCGCATCGGGGGCTTGCGTGACGGCGCACATGTTCTATCTCTGTTCTCATGGAGCCCGATATCCGCCCTCCCGCCTGGCCGAAACCGCCCGACTGTCTGCCGCATCACCTGCTGCACCTGCCGCCGGAGGGGGCGCGGGTCTGCGTGGCGGGGCTGGTGCTCGTCCGCCAGCGTCCCGGCACGGCGAAGGGCGTGATCTTCGTGACGCTGGAAGACGAGTTCGGCGTGGCCAATGTCGTCGTCTGGCAGAAGATCTACCAGACCTTCCGCCGCGCGGTGATCGCGGGACGGCTTCTGAAGGTGACCGGCCGGATCCAGCGGCAATCGGGTGTCTGCCACGTGGTCGCCGAGCGGGTGGAGGATGCCTCGGGCCTGCTGGACGAGCTTGTGCGCCTGCATGAACCGGCGCGGGCAGCCGACGGGCCCTGAGCGGCAGAGATTGAGCGTCAATCCGCCGGGACCCGCTTGGCGGCTTTTGGGACGCACCGGCAGGGATTACCCTCGTCTCACGACCAAGAGCACGCAAACGGGCAGGACACCGGGCGAGATCACGGATGCACAGGGCACTTACTTTCGCGGCGCTGGCGACGCTGGTCGCCTGCGTTCCCGTCGCCGTTCCGGACCGCGGAGCACCGCCGCAAGCGCCGCCGCCCGCCGTCGAGGTGACGCTGAGGGTTCAGCCGCCCGAAAGCGCCTCCGACCGCTGCTTCGCCCGGGACGACGCCCCGGCCCCGCGCGCGCTTGTGCCCGATCCGAGCGGTACGCCCGCACTGTGGTTCGAGATCCCTTGCGACGCGGAGACCGACCCCGCCCTGATCTCGGCGCTGCAGCGCGCACTGGCGGCGCGGGGGCTGCTGGACGGGCCCGTGACCGGCACGCTCGATACACAGACGCGGGCGGGCATCGCGCGGTATCAGGCCCCGCTCCGCTTGCGCAGCGAGGTCCTGTCGCTCGCAGCCGCACGGGAGCTGGGGCTTGCCATCTGGGTGCCGGAAAGGGGCGCGGGGAACTGACGAAATGAAAAAGCCCCCGCGGCGCGGGGGCTTTCCTGTCTCGTCCGGGTGTTGGCCACTATTCAGACAGCGCCAGCGCCACGAAACGCGGGTTACCGGCGCGGCGAATCAGGAGCAGGATGCTCTTCTGCCCGGCCTCCTGCGCGGTTTCGACGCGTTCCTCGAAATCCGCGACCGTGCGCACGGGCTGTTGCGCCACCTCGGTCACGATGTCGCCCGGCTGCAGCCCCTTGCCGGAGGCGTCGGAATCAGGGTCGACGGCTTCGATCACGAGCCCGCCGCTGACGCCTTGCGCGTCCAGCTGTTCGCGCATCTCGTCGGTCAGCGGCGTCACCGTCATGCCGAGGATGTCGCCGCTGGGCTCCGGTTCGGGGACCGCGCCGGGGGCGACCGGACCCGCGCCTTCCGCCGTTTCGCGGCGGCCGAGGGTCACGAGGACCGTCTGTGTCTCGCCGTCCCGAAACACGAGCATCCGCACCGTTTCTCCGACCCCGGCATCGCCGACGATGCGGACAAGTTCGCGCGTGTCATCGACATCCCGCCCATCGAAGCTCAGGATGACGTCGCCCACCTCGATACCTGCGTCGAGGGCCGGCCCCTCCGGCACGTCGGTCACCAGCGCGCCCCGGGCATCGGCAAGCCCGAGCCCCTCGGCGATTTCCGCGTTCACGTCCTGGATGCGCACGCCCAGCCAGCCGCGGCGCGTCTCGCCGAACTCGCGCAATTGGTCGACGACATTGGTCACGACCGAGGCCGACATGGCGAAGCCGATACCGATCGAGCCGCCGGTGGGCGACAGGATGGCCGTGTTCACGCCGATCACCTCGCCGCCCATGTTGAAGAGCGGCCCGCCGGAGTTGCCGCGGTTGATGGCCGCGTCGGTCTGGATGTAGTCGTCATAGGTGCCCGACAGCGCGCGCTCGCGGGCGGAGACGACGCCCACGGAGACCGAGAAGCCCTGCCCCAGCGGGTTGCCCATGGCCATGACCCAGTCACCCACGCGCATGGAGTTGCTGTCGCCAAAGGGCACGAAGGGCAGCGCCTCGTCCGCCTCCACTTTCAGAAGCGCGATGTCGGTGTTGGGATCCGTGCCGATGATTTCGGCCTCGAGTTCGCGGCCCGAGCGGAATTCGATCAGGATCTCGTCGGCGCCTTCGATGACATGATTGTTGGTGACGATGTAGCCATCCTCGGAAATGACGAAGCCGGAGCCGAGCGCCTGACTGCGGCGCGGAGCCTGTTCCGGGCCTTGCTGCCGGTCGAGAAAGTCGTTGAAGAAATCTTCCAGCGGGCTTCCGGGTGGCACGTTCGGCGCCGGACCCTGGCGGCTGGCGACCACTGCGGAGGTGGTGATGTTGACCACCGCATCGCCGACCTGGTCGACGAGATCGGCGAAGGACGGCGGCGCGGCTTGCGCACGCGCTTGGGCGGTCGTCATCATGGTCGCGATCACCACCAGTAAGGCGATCATCGCAGCCATCAGCACGCGATAGGCAACGGGTGCGGTCTGGCTGCGCGACGCGACCAGAGCCTCCGCGGTGCCTGCGCCGGGGCGTCTTGGTTCAAGTTCTCGTGTCACGGACAAACCTCCTGTCAAACCCGTGCGCGAGGGCCGCCGCGCCGGTTCCTGCCGTTTATATTTTGCGCGAAACGTCGCGTGTTCAACCTCTGGGCTCACAAACACAGCCTGACGGACCCTCACATGCGCGTGACGGGATTGAAACGGAGGATTTCATGCCCGGAGATCGTCGCCGGCGGACGGCGGATCACAGCACACCCAGCGCCAGCGCCAGAACGATCACGCCGCAAGCCACGGCGGACAGTCCGATCATGCGGCGGGTCTCGATGGGGATGCCTGCAAGCACGCGGAGCAGGTCTTCCATGCGGCGTGGGGCGAGGGCGAAGGCCATGCCCTCGATCACGAGCACCATGCCGAAGCCGAGAAGCAGCGCGTAGCCGATACCCATGGAGATCCTGCCGACGTGTCGGCCCGGGAGCGAAATGACGCGCCCCCGGGTGACAGTCGTTTAGTTGTTGGCGGCGTCCGAGGAAAGCCCACTTCCGTCGAGGAACTCGAAAAACTCGCTGTCGGGCGAGATGACCATGCTCGAGTTCTCCCGGCGCAACGCCCGCTCGTAGGCGGTCATGGAGCGGTAGAACTCGAAGAAGTCCTGATCCTGCCCGAAGGCTTCGGCAAATATGCGGTTACGCTGGCCATCCGCTTCGCCTCGGGTGATCTCGGCCTCACGCTGAGCATCGGACACAAGCTCGACCACCGTCCGGTCGGCCTGGGCGCGGACCCGCGTCGCGGCTTCCTCACCGCGGGCGACCTCGTCGGCGGCTTCCCGCTCCCGCTCGGCGCGCATCCGGGCGAAGGTCGCCTCGAGGTTCTGGATCGGCAGGTTGGTCTGCTTGAGCCGAACGTCCAACACTTCAAGGCCCAGGGATGCCGCACGCTCCTGCGCCTGCACGGTGATCTGGTCCATCAGCCCCGACCGCTCATCCGACAGGATCGTGTTGGAGGTGACGCCGTCGGAACCTAGGACTTCACGGATCTGCGGGTTGATGATGCCCTCGAGCCGCTGCTCGCCGGCCCGCATGCCGCCCGCGCCGACAGCTTGGCGGAACTGCACCACGTCGTTGATGCGGTAGCGTGCGAAGGCGTCGACGACCAGACGGCGGTCGTCCGACGGCGTCACCTCGATCGCTGCGGTGTCGAGCGCGAGGATACGGTCGTCGTAATAGACCACCTCCTGGATGAAGGGGATCTTGAAGTTGAGCCCCGGCGTCTCGATCACCTGACGGATCTGGCCGAACTGCAGCACGAGCGCGCGTTGCCGTTCGTCGACCACGAAGATCGAACTCAGAAGGACCGCCAAGCCCAAAACGACGGCGGGGATGAGGAAGGTCACACGTTTCATCAGTTGCTGCTCCCGGTCGTCGTCGTGGTGGTTCCGGTGGTCCCTGTCGTCCCGCGGCGAAGCTGGTCGAGCGGCAGGTAGGGCACAACGCCCGTTCCGCCCTGCCCGTCTCCACCGTCAAGGATGACAAGGTCGACGTCGCCCAGAACCCGTTCCATCGTTTCCAGATAGAGACGGCGGCGTGTCACCTCCGGCGCTTGCTCGTATTCCTGCAGAACCGCGAGGAAGCGGCTCGCCTCACCCTCGGCCTCGTTGACGACCTGGGCGCGGTAGGCCTCGGCCTCTTCGAGGAGCTGGGCCGCCTCGCCTCGGGCGCCTGCGAGAACGCGGTTGGCATAGGCGTCCGCCTGCCGTTCGAGACGGTCACGTTCCTGCTCGGCGGCCTGCACTTCGCGGAACGCGTCGATCACCTCGGCCGGAGGGTCGGCGCGATCGAGGTTGAGACGCACGATGTTCACGCCCGAGTCGTAACTGTCGAGCGTGGTCTGAATCAGCATCAGCACGCGGTCGGCGATGATGCCCCGGTCGCGGTTGAGGATGGGCGCGAGTTGGCTGGCGGAGATGACTTCGCGCATCGCCGCCTCCGAGACCGCGCGGATCGTCAACTCGGGTTCGCGCAGGTTGAACAGGAATTGCGCGGGGTCCGAAATGTTCCAGACGACCTCGAAGTCGATATCGACGATATTCTCGTCCGTGGTCAGCATCAGGCCGGTGTCGTTCGTCCCGGACCGCGCGGCGCCGATCGATTCAGTCCGTTCCGAGGTCACGTTCACGACCTCCGCGGTGACGACAGGCCAGGGCGCGAAGTTCAGGCCCGGATTGCCGATCGAGGAAAACTCGCCGAGGAAAAGCTCGACCGACCGTTCTTCGGGCCGGACGGTGTAGAAGGACTGGAAAGCCCAAAGGGCGAGCACGAGCAGGGCCGCGATGCCGAAGGTGCCGCGGGTGAACTTGAAGCCGCCTCCGCCGTCACCACCGCCGCCAGACCGACCGCCGCGGCCGCCCATCAGGACGCGCAGCTGTTCCTGGCCCTTTCGGACGATCTCGTCGATCTCCGGGATCTGCTGCTCGCCGCCGGGCCGCCGGGGTCCGCCGGGACCGCGAGGTCCGCCGCCCGAGCCGTTGTTGCCCCGGTCACCGCCGCCGGAGCCGCCGCCACCCCAAGGTCCGCCACTATTACCAGCCATCTATCGTCGTTCCTCTCACACTGGGACAGGTCTTGCATGTGTATATGGGGCACGCGCGCGTGATTGCACCCGCATGCCTTGGTAAAAAATGCCTCAGTTTCCCGCACGTCAAGCGCTGCGCACCGGCGTCTTCATCGTCACGAGTTCCTCGGACATGGTCGGGTGGACGGCGACGGTCCGGTCGAAGTCCTGCTTGGTCGCGCCCATCTTGACCGCGATGCCGGCCAGCTGGATCATCTCGCCGGCCTGCGGCGCGACGATATGGCAGCCCAGCACCTTCTGGCTTTCCTTCGCGACGACGAGCTTCATCAGCACCCGATCCTGCCGTCCGGCGAAGGCCGACTGCATCGGCCGGAACGAGGTGCAGTAGATGTCCACGGGTTCCTGCTCGCGGGCTTCCTCCTCGCTCAGGCCGACGGTCCCGAACTCGGGCTGGGTGAAGACCGCCGAGGGGATCAGGTCATGATCGACGGGCGTCGGGTTGCCGTTGAAAACGGTCTCGACGAAGGCCATGCCCTCGCGGATCGCGACCGGCGTGAGGTTGACGCGATTGGTCACGTCGCCGATGGCGTAGATCGAGGGCACGGAGGTCTGGGAATATTCGTCGACGACGACCTGCCCGCGCCGGCCGATCTCGACGCCGGCCTTCTCCAGTCCCATCCCGTCCGTATTCGGACGCCGGCCGGTGGCGAAAAGCACCGCGTCGTAGACACCCTCCTGCCCGTTCGAGGCCTTGACCCAGACTGGCCCGCCGCGGGCGGCCTCGGAGGCAGGGCTCTTCACCTCCGTGGGCGCGCCCATGGCCGCGTCGCTCGCATTGCCCCCGTCGGGGACGCCGACATGTCTTGCGGATTCGGGCGCCATGTCGACGATGTTGGTGCCGAGGTGAAGGTTGACGCCCTTCTCCTCCATCATGTCCGAAATCAGGCCCCGCGCCTCGCCGTCGAAGCCGCGCAGGATCTGCGCGCCGCGATAGTATTGCGTCACCTCGACCCCGAGGCCGTTCATGATGCAGGCAAACTCGCAGGCGATGTAGCCGCCGCCCACGATCAACATGCGGCGGGGCAGTTCCTCGAGGTCGAAGATGTCGTCCGAGACGATGCCGAGGTGATCGTTGGTCATTCCCGGCCGCTCGGGGCGCCCGCCCGTGGCGATCAGGATATGCTTGGCGCTATGGGTCGATCCGTCGGCCAATCGAACGGTGTGCGGATCGTCGAGCGACGCGCGCTGATCGAAGGTCGCCACGCCCGATCCGCCCAACAACTCGCGATAGACGGTTTCGAGCCGGTCGAGTTCCTTGTGCAGATGCGTCCGGAATCGCGCCCAGTCGAAAGAGCCATCTGCCACGTCCCAGCCATAGGCGCGCGCATCGGCGAAGCCTTCACGGTAGCTCGAGGCGAAGACCATCAGCTTCTTCGGCACGCAGCCGCGGATGACGCAGGTCCCGCCCATGCGGCTTTCCTCGGCCAGCGCGACGCGCGCTCCGGCGGCCGCGGCGACGCGCGCCGCGCGCACACCGCCCGAACCGCCGCCAATGACGAAAAGGTCGTAGTCGAAGTCCATGGGTTCCGTCCGTCCGTCGTTTCGACTCAGTCGACGACGTCGACGAAGAGGTTGTCGCCGTCGATCAGATCGACGCGTTCATGCTCGATCGTGCCGTCGTGAATATCGCGGAGTTCCACCGTACCATCGGAATTGCCGATGATCGCCACGTCGCAGATATCGAGGAACAGACCGTTCTCCACCACACCCGGGATCTGGTTGAGGATGAGGCTCAGCTGGGCGGGGTTGGAAATGCGCCGCAGGCGCAGATCGAGGATGTAATTGCCCTCGTCCGTGACGAACGGCTCGGGTCCGTCGCGGCGCAGGTCGACCGACCGGCCCATCACCTCGACATTGGTCAGCATCTCCTCGATCAGCGCCTTGGTGGTCTGCCAACCGAACGGCACCACCTCCACCGGAAGCGGGTAAGCGCCCAGCCGATCGACGTATTTCGACCGGTCGGCGATCACCACCATCTGGTCGGAGGCGGTCGCCACGATCTTTTCGCGCAGGAGCGCGCCACCGCCGCCCTTGACGAGGTTGAGGCCGGGGTCGAACTCGTCCGCGCCATCGATCGTGAGGTCGAGCCAGCGCACCTCGTCGAGGTCGCGCACGTCGAGGCCAAGCGACCGGGCAAGCTCGGCCGTGGCCGAGGAGGTCGCCACGGTCGTGATCATCATGCCCTCTTCGCGCACCATCTCGGCAAGGCAGCGAACCATCCACACCGCTGTCGACCCGGTCCCGAGCCCCACGCGCATGCCGTCCTCGACATAGTCTATGGCGCGCCGCGCGGCGACGTATTTGGCCTTGTCGATGGGGGACAGTTCCGACGGCATTCCCGGCTCCGGTTTTGAACATGACGATTTCGCCACGTTCTTAACCAAGCGCGCCCGGCTGCGCGAGGGCTAAACAATCCACAGGTTTTCCCCAGCCTCCGACAGGGCGGAGACGGCGGCGTCGAGTTCAGCCCGCGGCAGGATCACCAGAAGCCCGCGCGCGTCGGTCTCGATCTCGACGCGCTCACCGGTCGCCTCGTTTGAGGTTCCGATCCGGCGGGCGGGATGAAAGGCGAGACCGTCGATGGGCCAGCGCAGCCCGCGCGACCGGCCGGTTACCGGGCCCATCGGGAAGAGCGACACGCGCGTGCCGGGCGGAAGGTCTACGCCCAGCCGCAGCGGGGCATGAAAGACCACGTCGCGCTCTCCGATGACGATACAGCGATGTCCGGAACGCGTGACGAGGGAGTGGAACACAGCCAGTTCATGATCGAGCCGCGCGCCGGTGAAACCGACCGCCAGGACCAGTGGAACGGCCAAGTGCCGGAGCGCCTTGTCGAAATCCGTGCTGTCCTGTTCGGAGATCTCGTGGAAGATGTCGACGGGCAGGCGTGCGCGAACGGCGGTCGAGACGGAGTCGAGATCGCCGATGACGGCCGTGGGTGTCAGGCCCGCCGCGCTTACGGAGTCCGCCCCGCTGTCGACCGCCACCAGAACCGGCGCAAGCGCCAGCGCCGCGTGCAGATCGGACGGGCGCAATGCCCCGCCGCCGACCAGCGTAACCGCCGATGTTCCCGCCACGACGGGCCGCTCCGGTGGCTTTTTCTGGTCGTCCACGGCGACAATCTCCATCGAATGGCCCTATTCCCGTCGCGTTTTTTTGGAATCAATTTTGTGCGGGCAACAGCGAAGTGATACCGTCCGGTAGTCGGTCGGGCGAGCGGATTAAGACAGGTTGACGAATTACCATGGGTGACGCGAACAAGATCCTGACGGTCTCGTATGGCACGTTCTCGTGTACGCTGGAGGGATTCGACGACCCCTTTTCGGCGATGAAGGCCATAGCGGAGTATTTCCGCGACCTCGCCGCCGAGGACCGATTCTTCGGGGCCGAGCCGCCAACACCCGATACCGATATGCTCCATCGCATCACCGAAGCGGCCATCGAGCGCCGCGTCGAGGCGCGGATCATGGCGAACGGTCTGCTCCTGCGCCCGGGACAGGACACGCCGATTCAGGACACAGATGTCCGGACCGAGGCCCCCGCCGCCGAACCTGAACCGGAACCGCAAGCGGACCGGGACGCGCAACGCGTTCAGCCGGAGCCAACAGCCGCCGAGGCCGCTGCGCACGAGGCTGACAGTGCGTTGGATTTCGACACCGAAGATGCCGTGGATCTCGAGGACGAGGCCGATGACGAAGCGTTCGCCGGCGCGCTTGGCACTGCTGTCGGCATGGCGGGCGCTGCCGCCGCGACGCCCCAGGCCGACGACGCGGATGCAGCACGCGCAACCGCCGATGACATCCCGACGCCTAAGCGCGCCGAACCTCTCGACGCCGTGTCCGAGGCGATGGCCGAGGCCAATGGCGCCCCCGTGGAGGACAGCGAAGCGCAAGGCGCCGCGATCGCGCGTTTCTCGGGCGCGGAGACCGGAATGGACGGTGGCGTGGCGGCCTTTTTCGCCGATGCCAGCCCGGATTGGTCGGACGACACGATCGACCCGCTGCTCGAAACCATCGGCGAGGGCGAAGGCGATTCCGTCGCCGCGCGCCTGGCGCGGATCCGTGAAGCCGCCAATGACGATACGGACCCGTATGGTGACGACGTCGCGGACGCCGAAGCGGACGATTTCGCGCAAACCGATGCAGAGGAACCGGCAGCCGAGGAGGCCGACGCGGTCGAGAGCGCACCGGAGGCCGCAAGGACTTTCGAGCCGAATGATGACGACGACGCGGCCGAGGCCGCGATCTTCGACGCGATCCGCCACGAGATGGACCAACCCGAACCGGTGCATGAGGCCGTAGAGGACGAAGACGCCGAGGACGCCGAGGACGCGAGACTCCGTACTGAATTCGAAGACGAGGACGCAGCACCCGAGCCGAGCGCGGCGGACGAACTTGTGGCCGACGCCTACGCCGAGACACGTCTGCTGACCGAGGACGACGCCGACCTCGCCGCCGATATCGCCGCTTTGCGGGCCGCTGCAGCGGCCGAACCGGTATCCGAGGCCGCGCCGGAGCCCGATGAAACAGCGGACTTGCCCGGCGATGAAGAAGCGGCGCTTCAGGCCGAACTTGCCGAGATCGCCGGAGATAACGCCTCCGAGCCCGCCGAGGTTTTGGAAGACGCCGAGGCCTTGGAAGACGAAGGCCGCGTCGGCTCCGAGCCGGAGGCCCTCGAGGAGGAGGGTGATGCGGTAGAGGAGGCCACTGAGGCGGAGACCGGCACCGCCGCGGAAGCGGAAGCGGAAGCGGAAGCGGAAGCGGAAGAAACGGACGCACAGGCCGACGCCCCGAGTAAGGACAAGCAGAAGGCCTCACAGCTCGGCACCTCGACCGGACCAGGGCATGTCGGCGACATGGACCGGCTCTTCGACGCCACCGACGACCGCATGTCCAATGTCGAGTCAAGCCGCCGTCGCGCCAATATCCAGCACCTGAAGGCCGCCGTCGCCGCACGCGTCGCCGAACGGCGCCTCGTCGAGGCCGGCGTGCGCGACAGCGACGACAGCGTCGACGCCACCGCCGCCTATCGCGACGACCTTGCGCGTGTGATGCGCCCGACCCGCGTGCGCGTCGACGTCACGCGCCGCCGCGATGTGCGGACCGCGCCGCTGGTCCTCGTGTCGGAGCAACGGATCGACCGCGACGACGATCTGAGCGGCGAAGATGTCCGGCCCCGCCGCGTCAACGCGGTGTCAGAAGAATTCGTTGAGGGCGAAACCATGCAGGCGCAGGCGGCCGAAGCCGGCGCGCGTTTCGCGCAGATGCCTGCCGTGGCGCGTCCGCTGGAGCCGCCGAAAAAGATTTCCCGCTCGCTGGCCGAACTTGCGCGGCGCGCGGGCGATATGATGCGCACCCGCGAAGCACCGACCTCGGACGATGCGCAAGACACCCATCAGGCTGAAACGGAACAGCCGGTTCAGACCCCCGTTTCCGACGCCAAGACCTCGGACGACGCGGCCCCCGCCCCGCAAACGGAATTGCCCGACTTCGTGTTGCGCTTTGCCGCGCTGCTCGAAGAGAGCGACGCCACCGAGATCGACGAGGTGGTCGAAATGGGTGCAGCCTTCATTACCGATGACCTCGGCCAGAGCGAGTTCAAGCGCGTGCAGCTGATCCGGCTGGTGCGGATGGCGACCGAGGACAGCATCGGCCGCGATGCCGCGTTCTCGTCCATGATGCGCCTGTCGGACCGGGGCGTTCTGACCCAAAGCGCCAACGGCCGCTATCGGCTCAACGCGCCCGGCAAGGACTGACGCGCGCGCGTCGCCCGGCGCGGGGTCAGGCCCTCAGCCCCCTTCTTTTCCGCCGCTCCGTGTGGCGCGCTCCTCGTCTTGCGCCACTGCATCGGGATCAGCCTGCCCCACGCCCATGAAGACGGCTTTCAGAGGGATCGCCCAAACGATGCCGAGAACGGCGTAGACGATCAACTCGACGACGACGGGGGGCCTATCGAACAGGCTCACGATGTACCAGGCCAGCCCGATGTAGACGGGCAGCCCGACGGCCAGGACAAGCAGGGACAGCCTGCGTCGTGTCTTGTAGCTCAGCGCCATGTGTCCTCCGTGCGCCCGTCGGCCGGGCCTCGTCAATCCGCGAACGGATCGGTCACCAGGATGGTGTCGTCACGTTCGGGTGACGTGGACAGTAGCGCCACCGGGCAGCGGATCAATTCCTCGATCCTGCGAACGTACTTGATGGCCTCGGCGGGAAGGTCGGCCCAGCTGCGGGCGCCTTCGGTCGAATCCGCCCAGCCCGGCATTTCCTCGTAAACCGGTACACAGCGCGCCTGCTGGTCCGCCGCCGTGGGCAGATAGTCGAGCGTTGCACCGTCGAGCGTATAGCCCGTGCAGATCTTGAGCGTCTCGAACCCATCGAGCACGTCGAGCTTGGTCAGCGCGATCCCGTTCACGCCCGAGGTGATGCAGGTCTGGCGCACCAGCGCCGCGTCGAACCAGCCGCAGCGACGCTTGCGCCCGGTCGTCGTGCCGAACTCGTGCCCACGCTCGCCCAGCTTCTGGCCATCCTCATCCTCGAGCTCGGTCGGAAACGGCCCCTCGCCCACGCGGGTGGTGTAGGCCTTCACGATCCCCAGCACGTAGTCGATGGCCCCGGGGCCGAGCCCGACGCCCGTCGCCGCCTGCCCCGCGATGACGTTGGAGGAGGTCACGAACGGATAGGTCCCGAAATCGATGTCGAGCAGCGCGCCCTGCGCCCCTTCGAACAGAATGCGATGCCCGGCGCGCCGGCGCTCGTCGAGAACCTTCCAGGCCGGGGCGGCGTAGGGCAGGATCTTCGGCGCGACCTCCCGCAGAAGCGCGATCAGCGCGTCACGGTCCACCGGATCGAGCCCGAGACCCGCGCGCAACGCGTTGTGATGGACGAGCGCCCGGTCGACCCGCAGCGTCAGCGTGGCATCATCCGCCAGATCGGCCACGCGGATCACGCGACGGCCCACCTTGTCCTCGTAGGCCGGTCCGATGCCGCGCCCGGTCGTTCCGATCTTGGCGACGGTACTTTGTCCCTCGCGCGCGCGGTCGAGTTCCCCGTGGAATGGCAGGATCAGCGGCGTGTTTTCGGCGATCATGAGCGTCTCGGGCGTGATCTCGACGCCCTGAGCCCGGATTGTTTCGATTTCCTGAACAAGGTGCCACGGATCGAGAACAACGCCATTGCCGATCACCGACAGCTTGCCGCCCCGGACCACACCGGACGGGAGTGCGTGGAGCTTGTAGACCGCGCCATCAATCACCAGCGTATGGCCGGCATTGTGACCGCCCTGAAAGCGACAGATCACATCCGCCCGCTCGCTGAGCCAGTCGACGATCTTTCCCTTGCCCTCGTCGCCCCATTGCGCGCCGACGACCACGACATTTGCCATATCAGCCTCATCCCGCCTGGGCCCGGGGCGTGCCACCGCGGGCCGGAAAACCGCGGCGAGCTATAGCGGGGGCGGACCGGGGAAGAAACCGGTTTCTCCCGGTGAGCGGGCCGAGACCGGGTGGCGCGCAGGGATCGGGACCGTACGGAACGGACAGGCCCGCGTCGATTCGGCGTCTGCGCTGCGCGGCGGCCGGGTTGAAGGCGGATGCGCCCAGTCTATTGTATGCGATGGAATGCAGTTTTACGCAAAAAAAGACCCTTCATTTGAAAGGAAAAGCTTGCGTGAGACCGCCCGATTCGCCTTATGGTTGAGTGACATGGGCTTGCGGCGGCCTGTCGCATCTCATAAATAGCCGCAAATGCACGGCACCTGAACTGGGACCCGCTGATGGAAAACGTCATTCTCGTCGTCCACCTGATCCTCGCGATCTGTCTGATCGGGGTCGTTCTTTTGCAGCGTTCCGAAGGTGGCGGGCTGGGAATGGGCGGCGGCGGCGGTGTGATGACCGGGCGGCAGGCCGCCACGGCGCTGGGCAAGCTGACCTGGGCCTTCGCCATCGCCTTTCTTGCGACATCCATCACGCTGACGATCATCGCGGCGCAGAACTCCGCCGGTGAATCGGTGCTGGACCGCATCGGCGTGGAGACAGCGCCCGAGGGTGAAGACGATGGTGGTCTTCTGCCCCCGGCCAGTGACCTGCTCCCGCCCGTATCGGGCGATGCACCCGCCCTTCCGCCACGTGCCGACGACTGAAACACGATTGTGACACGTGCGGCACGGCGGGTCGCTCCACATATCTTGGGCAAATTGGTCGCATAATCACATGATGTAGCGGGGCGCCTTGCGGCCCCCATGCGAATCCTGATATTCTCAAATCCCGTGATCGACGATTTCTGATGTGGCCGCACAGCATGGTGATGGCCAGCCACGGGGGACCAGACGGCATATGGCGCGCTTCATCTTCATCACCGGCGGTGTGGTTTCATCGCTTGGCAAGGGCCTGGCCTCGGCCGCGCTCGGGGCGCTTCTGCAGGCGCGCGGTTATACCGTGCGGCTGCGCAAGCTCGACCCGTATCTGAACGTCGACCCCGGCACGATGAGCCCGTTCGAACATGGCGAGGTCTTCGTGACCGATGATGGCGCGGAGACCGACCTCGATCTCGGGCATTACGAGCGCTTCACCGGCGTGGCTGCGCGCAAGACGGACTCGGTCAGCTCTGGGCGCATCTATTCCAACGTGCTCGAAAGGGAACGGCGCGGCGACTACCTGGGCAAGACGATCCAGGTGATCCCGCATGTCACGAATGAAATCAAGGACTTCATCCGCATCGGTGAGGATGAGGTCGATTTCATGCTCTGCGAGATCGGCGGCACGGTCGGCGATATCGAGGGGCTGCCCTTCTTCGAGGCCATCCGCCAGTTCGCGCAGGAAAAGCCGCGCGGGCAGTGCCTGTTCATGCACCTGACGCTCCTGCCCTTCATCAAGGCGAGCGGTGAGCTCAAGACCAAGCCGACCCAGCACAGCGTGAAGGAGCTGCGCTCGATCGGGCTGGCGCCGGACATACTCGTCTGCCGCTCCGAGGGGCCGATCCCCTTGAAGGAGAGGGAAAAACTCGCGCTTTTCTGCAACGTGCGCCCCGACGCGGTGATCGCGGCACAGGACCTCGCGTCGATCTACGAGGCGCCGCTGGCCTATCACCGCGAAGGGCTCGACCAGGCGGTACTCGACGCTTTCGCGATCAGCCCCGCGCCCCGCCCCGACCTCAACCGCTGGGAGGACGTGGCCGACCGCATCAACAACCCCGAGGGCGAGGTCCGCGTGGCCATCGTGGGCAAGTACACGCAGCTCGAGGACGCCTACAAATCCATCGCCGAGGCGCTGACCCATGGCGGCATGGCCAATCGCGTCAAGGTCAAGGCCGACTGGATCGACGCCGAGATCTTCGAGCGCGAGGACCCGGCCCCCTATCTCGAGGATTTCGACGCGATCCTCGTGCCCGGCGGCTTCGGCGAGAGGGGCACGGAGGGCAAGATCAAGGCCGCCGAGTTCGCACGGACGCGAAAGGTTCCTTACCTCGGCATCTGCCTGGGTATGCAGATGGCGGTGATCGAGGCGGCGCGGCACCTGGCCGATCTTGGCGATGCCGGGTCCGAGGAATTCGATCACGAGGCGGGGAAAAAGCGTTTCACACCAGTGGTCTACCACCTGAAGGAATGGGTGCAGGGGAACTACAAGGTCACCCGTTCGGCCGATGACGACAAGGGCGGCACGATGCGGCTCGGCGCCTATGACGCGGTTCTGGCGGAGGGCTCGCGCGTCGCGGAGGTCTATGGCTCGACCGCCATCGAGGAACGGCATCGTCACCGTTACGAAGTGGACATCAAGTACCGCGAGGCGCTGGAGACGCAGGGGCTCATGTTCTCGGGCATGTCACCGGACGGGCGCCTGCCCGAGATCGTCGAGGTCAAGGATCACCCGTGGTTCATCGGGGTGCAGTTCCACCCGGAACTCAAATCGAAACCGTTCGAGCCTCATCCCCTGTTCCGCGACTTCATCCGCGCTGCCAAGGAGAACTCCCGCCTGGTGTAAGGCGCGGAAAACGCGTGTTTTCCGTCCTGGCTTCCGTAAGGAAACCGTTCATTCCGCGGCGTGGCGGATCGCCCCCTGCACCTCGTCGCGGATGATCCCGGCGATCAGCGCCGCATCGTCTGTCGAAAAGGTCAGCGGCAGGCGCATGTCGATCAGCCCCGCGAGGATCGCATCCGTCTTCGGAAGCTTCTGCTCCGGCGCGTATTTCCAGCTGTCGTAGCGCGAGGTGAAGGCGACCGGCTCCTCGGCGCCGAACCATTTCAGCTCGACCCCCCGCGCGGCGCATTGCGCGAGCAGGGTCCTGATCCGGGCCTCCTCCCAGCCCGGAAGAAGAAACTGGATCGAGGAGCCGACGATGCGTTCGCGGGGGTCGCGCTCGACGATCTGCAGGCCCGGCACGTTGCGCAGTCCCGTTTCGACCGTGGCATAAAGCGCGTTCCAGCGGTCCACCTGCGCAGGCAGGTCGGCCAGCTGCGCGCGCAGGATCGCGGCACGCAGATGGTCCATTCTGCCCGAGACATTGGGTGTTTTCAGCTTTACATTTTCGAACGTATCCACAGGGGGCCGAGCGGTATGCCGGGCGTAAAGCATGTAACTTCCCGACAATATGATCGCACGCGCCATGATCTCGGCATCGTCCGACACGATCAGCCCGCCTTCGCCCGAATTGATGTGCTTGTAGGTCTGCGTGGAGTAGCAGGCGGCCAGTCCGTGCCGCCCCGAGGGCGTGCCGTTCCACGCCGCCCCCATGGTGTGGGCGCAATCCTCGATCACCGCCACGCCAAGCGTGTCGCAGACCTCCATCAGGCGATCCATGTCGCAGATATGCCCCCGCATGTGGCTGAGCAGCAGAACGCGCGCGCCGCTGGATCGCGCGCGACCGGCCAGATCGTCGATATCGATGGTCAGCGCCTCGGTCGTCTCGACGAAGACCGGCTCCGCGCCGACGCTCGCGATGGCGCCCGGCACAGGGGCCAGCGTGAAGCCGTTCGAAAGAACCTTGTCGCCCGCGCCCACGCCAAGGGCCCTCAGCACGCAGGACATCGCGTAGCCCCCCGAGGCGACGGCGAGGCAGTACTTCGCGCCCGTGAAGGCGGCGAATTCTTCCTCGAGACGGGACACCTCACCCACGTCATCCGGCACGAGGTTGTAGCGATGCAGACGCCCCGAGCGCATCACCGCGACGGCAGCCTCGATGGCGGCCTCGGGGATCGGCTCCTGCTGGGTGAAGCTGCCGGTGAAGACGGGTTTTTCCATGGCTGCACCTTCCGTCTCCAGCCCCTCCTGGTCAAGATCGCGCAGCGTCCGGGACGGGAAGGATGTGCGCGATGACCGTGTCGAGATCGTCATAATGGTCGAGCAGCGCCTCGGGCGCGAGGTCGGCGACTGCGCGCCCCGTCGGCCCGAACGTGACCAGTACGCAGGGCACACCCGCCGCCGTCGCGGTCTTGCGGTCGGTGACCGTGTCGCCGATCAGAAGCGAACGCGCCAGCGCGCCGCCGCTGCGCTCCACGGCCGCGCGATAGGGCGCGGGATCCGGCTTGCGCACCGGCAGCGTGTCGGCCCCCACCAGCGCGTCGAAGAGATGCGAAAGGCCCAAACGGTCGACAAGGTCGATCGCGAGCCTTTCGGGCTTGTTGGTGCAGATCGCCGTGACCGCGCCCGCCGCGCGCAGCCGGTCAAGCGCCTCCAGCACCCCGGGATAGAGCGTCGTGTGGACGTCGATCGCCTCGCCATAGGCCTCCAGCAGGAGCGGATAGCCCGCCTCGACCATACGCGCGCCATCGGCGATACCGAGCCGCTCGGTCGCAAGCTCCAGCATGGCGCGGCCGCCTCGAAAGGCGGTGGCGTCATCCGCACCTGGGCGCAAGGCCGGGCCATGCCCGAGCGCCGCCAGCGCGGCATTGGCCGCGGCGATCAGATCGCCCGCCGTGTCCGCCAGCGTGCCGTCGAGATCGAAGACGATGGTGTCGCGCATCCGCCCTACCTGCCGTTTCCCGTTTATCGGCAACGATCCGCGCGCGTCGTGAAACACGCTGTTGCGCAAAGTGACGCTGTGGATTGTTGCCAGCACAACGGCCCATTGTTAGGACGCTCTGAACTTGAGAGGAACCCGGTTCATGGCCGATCTCCCCCAGCGCTCCGCACCCGTGACGGCGCAGCGGCCTGTCGCGCTGATCGTGCTGGCCGCGGGTGCCGGCACACGGATGAACTCCGATCTGCCCAAACCGCTCCATGAGCTGGGCGGTCGTCCCCTCGTGGCCCATGCGCTCGCGGCCGGTCGTGCGCTCGATCCCGAACGCGTGATCGTGGTGACGGGCCATGGCGCGGACGCGGTCGAAGCGGCCGTCGCCGAGGCCGATCCGGAAGCCGTCTGCGTCCGGCAGGAAGAGCAGAAGGGGACCGGCCACGCGGTCCTTCAGGCCGCCCCCGCGCTCGAGGGCTTCGACGGGGATGCGGTCGTGCTTTATGCCGACACGCCGTTCCTGACGCCCGAGACCATCGAACGTCTGCGCGCGGCGCGGATGGATCACGATGTGGTGGTGCTGGGCTTCGAGGCCGCGGACCCGGGCCGCTATGGCCGCCTCGTGATGGAGGGCGACGCGCTCATGCGGATCGTCGAGGCGAAGGACGCCACGACTGAAGAGCTGGCCATCACCACCTGCAATTCCGGGGTCATGGCCGCCAACGCCGCCCTGTTGATGGGCCATCTGGGCCGGATCGCGCCGCAGAACGCGGCGGGCGAATACTACCTGACGGATGTGGTGGCGCTTGCCCGTGCCGCAGGGCAATCCGCCGGCGTCGTCCTCTGCCCCGAGGACGAAACGCTCGGCGTGGACAGCCGCGCCGGACTGGCCCGGGCCGAGGCGCGGTTCCAGGCGCTCTGCCGGAGCCGCGCGATGGAGGCCGGCGTCACCCTCACATGGCCCGACAGCGTCGTTTTCTCTGCCGATACCGTGATCGGACGTGACGCCGTCATCGAGCCGCACGTGGTCTTCGGCCCCGGCGTGACGGTCGAGACGGGCGCGCGCATCCGCGCCTTCTCCCATCTCGAGGGCTGCCACGTGTCGCAGGGCGCCGTCATTGGCCCCTACGCGCGGCTGCGCCCGGATGCCGAGATCGGCAACCACGCCCGGATCGGCAACTTCGTGGAGGTCAAGGCGGCCTCGATCGGCGAGGGCGCCAAGGTCAACCACCTCAGCTATATCGGCGACGCCGAGATCGGCGCGGGCTCGAATGTCGGCGCGGGCACCGTCACCTGCAACTACGACGGCGTGATGAAGCATCGCACCGTCATCGGCCGGGATGTCTTCATCGGCTCGGACACCATGCTGGTCGCGCCCGTCACCGTCGGCGACGGCGCGATGACGGCCAGCGGGTCGGTCATCACGCAGGACGTGCCGGAGGGCGCGCTGGCGCTCGCCCGCGCGCGGCAGATCAACAAGCCGGGCCTCGCCCTGCGCCTGATGGAGCGCCTGCGCGCGCTCAGAAAAGAACGGAAGGGCTAGGTCCATGTGCGGAATTGTCGGCGTTCTGACGGATCACGAGGCAGCCCCGATCCTCGTCGAGGCACTCAAGCGGCTGGAATATCGCGGCTATGACAGCGCGGGCATTGCAACGGTCCATAACGGCGCGCTGGACCGCCGCCGCGCGGTCGGCAAGCTGCACAATCTCGCGGACCTGCTGGTCTACGAGCCGCTCCCCGGAAAGGCCGGGATCGGGCACACCCGCTGGGCGACCCATGGCGGCCCCACGGTCAGGAACGCCCACCCGCACCGGGCCGGCCGCGTGGTCGTCGTCCATAACGGTATCATCGAGAACTACCGGGCGCTGAAGGAAGCGTTGGCGGACCGCGAGTTCGAAAGCGACACGGACACCGAGACGATCGCGCATCTGTGCGAAACCTTTCTCGACCGCGGCATGTCCCCGCGAGAGGCCGCAGCCGAGACGCTGAAACACCTTGAAGGCGCCTTCGCGCTGGCTTTCCTCTTCGACGGCGAGGAGGATCTGATCGTCGCCGCGCGAAAGGGCTCGCCCTTGGCCATCGGCCATGGCGAGGGCGAGATGTACGTGGGTTCCGACGCCATCGCGCTCAGCCCGCTGACCGACCGGATCACCTATCTCGACGAGGGCGATTATGCTTTCGTGACCCGCAGCGGCGTGGAAATCCGCGATGCCGACGGGCGGCAGGTGCACCGCGACACGGTCAAGATCGCCGCGCAGGCCGCGCAGGTGGACAAGGCCGGGCACAAGCACTTCATGGTCAAGGAGATCTTCGAACAGCCGACCGTGCTCGCCCAGTGCCTTGCGCATTACACGGGCAACGGCGCGGTGGAACTTCCCGATGCCGATCTCGACTTCGCCGCGACGGACCGGCTGATCATGGTGGCCTGCGGGACGGCGCATTACGCCTGCCTCGTCGCGAAATACTGGTTCGAGCAGATCGCGGGCCTGCCCTGCGACGTCGATATCGCCTCGGAATTCCGCTATCGCGAACCGCCCGTGTCCGACCGGGCAACGGCGCTTTTCGTCAGCCAGTCCGGCGAAACGGCGGATACGCTCGCGGCCCTGCGCTACACGCGCGACAAGGCGATGGCCGTCGTATCGCTGGTCAACGTGCCGCAATCCTCGATCGCCCGAGAAAGCGACACCGCCCTGCCCATCCTTGCCGGGGTGGAGATCGGCGTGGCCTCCACCAAGGCGTTCATGAACCAGCTCGGCGCGCTCGCCTGCCTCGCGATCCTGGCCGGACGACAGCGCGGCCAGCTCACACCCGAGCGCGAAGCGGAGCTTGTCGGCACACTCCTGAGCCTGCCTGCGATGATCAACCAGGCGCTCGCGCTCGAGGACCAGATCCGCCACCAGACCGGCAAGCTGGCCGAGGCACGCTCGGTCCTGTTCCTCGGCCGGGGTCCAATGTATCCGATGGCGCTGGAAGGCGCGCTGAAACTCAAGGAAATCAGCTATATCCACGCCGAGGCCTATGCCAGCGGCGAGCTCAAGCATGGGCCCATCGCGCTGGTGGACAACAACCTTCCGGTGATCGTTCTGGCCCCGCGCGACGCTCTTTTCGACAAGACGGTATCGAACATGCAGGAGGTGATGGCGCGCGACGGCAAGGTCTGGCTCGTCAGCGACGCCGAGGGCGTGGCGCTGGCCGGCGAGGGCGTCTGGGAGACGCTGACGCTTCCCACCATCGACCCGGTCTTCGCGCCGATGCTCTACGCGGTCCCGGCGCAGCTGATCGCCTACCACACGGCGCTCCACAAGGGCACGGATGTCGACCAGCCGCGCAACCTGGCGAAGTCCGTGACCGTGGAATGACGCCAGAGGCGGCGCTGGCCGTTCTTCAGGCGCAGGCGGATGCGGAGCGGGCCGCCGGGATGCGCGCCTATCACAAGGTCGACCGGACCTATCTGGGCCTGTCGAACGGCACGGTAAACGATCTGGCCACGGGCTGGCGCAAGGCGCTCGATCTGCCCGGGCGCGTGGCGCTGGCGAATGAGCTCTGGGCCAGCGACATCCACGAGGCGCGGATCACGGCGGCCAAGCTTTTCCTTCAGGCGCGCATCCGCCCCGACGACACGCCCGCCTGGGACTGCCTCACGGGCTTCGTGCCCGATTTCGACAGCTGGTCCATCGCCGACGCGGTGGCGCAGGCGGGACAGAAGCGGCTGCTGGCCGATCCGTCGCGGCTGGATGAGGTCGAGGACTGGACCCGGTCCGACCACATGTGGACGCGCCGGGCCGCGCTGGTCTTCACGCTGGGGTTCACGAGATCGCGCCACCCGAAACCCGCGGAAACCGAAGCGCGGGACCGCATCCTCGGCTGGTGCACGGGCTATGCCGACGATCCGGAATGGTTCATCCAGAAGGCCGTCGCATGGTGGGTCCGTGACTTGTCGAGGAAGGACCCAGACCGCGCCCAGGCCTTTCTCGAGGCCCATGGCGCACGCCTCAAGCCCTGGGCCCGGAAAGAGGCTTCGCGGCATATCGCTTGACGGGCGCGCATTGCGCGCGCTCAAGCCACCCGCGGCACGCCGCCCTGAAGGACGCTGACGAACCAGTCCCGGTCGATGTTTCCCCCGCAGAGGATCACGGCGACCTTCCTTCCCCTCATCGCGTCCCGCTCCTGCATCAGCGCGGCCAACGGCGCGGCCCCCGCCCCTTCGGCGAGGTTATGGGTGTCCGAGTAGTAGACGCGGATCGCCTCGGCCACCTCCTCGTCCGACACCGTCACGATGCGCGCGGCACCCTTGCCGTAGATCTCCAGCGCCTCTGGCACCGGCACGCGGACGGCCATCCCGTCGGCGAAGGTCCGGCAGCTTTCAGTGGCGACCGGGCGGCCCGCTTCCACCGAAAGTTTCGCCGTCTGCGCATTCTCGCTGACGACGCCGATGATCTCGGCCGTCGCGCCGAGCGCATCGCGCGCCGCGATCGTGCCGCAGATGCCGGACCCGCAGCCGATCGGCACATAGACGGCATCGAGATCTGGCACCGCCCGGAACAGCTCGTAGCCATAGGTCGCGACCCCGCGCACGAGTTCCCGGTGGAAGGGTGGCACGATGAAGAGACCCTCCTCGGCCGCGACGCGATAGGCCTCCTCGCGGGCGGTGTCGAAATCATCGCCGAATTCCACCAGCTCCGCCCCGAAGGCGCGCATGGCCGCGTTCTTCTCCACCGAGTTGCCGCGCGGGACATAGACCTTCGCGGTCAGCCCCGCCGCCGTCGCGGCCCAGGCCTGGCCCTGCCCGTGATTGCCGCGCGTGGCCGTGCAGATACCGCGCACCTCGGGATGGGTGTGCCTGAGCCAGTCGATGAAGGTCAGCGCGCCGCGCACCTTGAACGAACCCGTGGGCGTGTGGTTCTCGTGCTTGACCCGGACCTCGGCGCCCAGGCGTTGGGCCAGAAGCGGCCAGGCGTGCTGCGGGGTGGGCGGCATGTATGCCGTCACAAGCCGGTGTGCGGCGGCAAGATCGTTGGGGGTGAACTGCATGGCGTCCTCCTTCGCGCAGGCCCGCTCACCCTACCCGGACGGCCCCCGCTTGCAAGCCGGGCCGGACGGGTCTAGCCAGCATCGGAAGACACGGACAGGGGGATCGCGATGACCGTTCTCATCACCGGCGCGAACCGGGGCATCGGCGCGGGGCTGGCAGACGCCTGCCGGGCCCGCGGCGCGCAAGTCGTCGCGGCGGCCCGCTCGGGCACCGACACACCCCTCGATGTCAGCGACCCGGCCTCGATCCGCGCGCTGGCGGATGGGCTTGCGGGCCGGGCCATCGACCTGCTGGTCTGCAACGCCGGCATCTACCGCGACAAGGACATGGACGTCGCGGCCGGGTACGACGCCGCCACATGGGCCGAGACCTTCGCGGTGAACGTGACCGGCGTCTTTCTCACGGTGCAGGCCTTCCTGCCGCATCTGGACCTGAGCGCGGCGCCGAAGATCGCCATCATCTCCAGCCAGATGGGCTCGAGCGCGCGGGCGAAGGGCGGCAGCTACATCTATCGCGCCTCGAAAGCGGCCGCCACGAATCTCGGCAGGAACCTCGCCATGGATCTGGCCCCGCGCGGCATCGCGGTCGGCATCTACCACCCCGGCTGGGTGCGCACCGACATGGGCGGCGCAGGCGCCGACATCTCGCTCGAAGAAAGCGTGGCGGGGCTGATGGACCGGTTCGACGCGCTCTCCGTGGCCACCACCGGCGCCTTCCTGACATGGGACGGGCGCCCGCATCCGTACTGAGCGCGCCCGCGCCCCTTCATCCTGGCAGAAAACCTCCGGGGGGAGGCCGCAGGCCGGGGGGCAGAGCCCCCGCGCGGCCTGCGGCACGCGCCGCGCTGCCCCTTGCGCGCAACCAGCCGCTTCCGTATGAGCCGGTCCGCGCACGGCAGTTATGGCGGCCCGAGACGATGTCCATCCTTGTCATGAAATTCGGCGGCACCTCCGTCGCCACGCTGGACCGGATCCGGCGCGCCGCCAAGCGCGTGGGCCGCGAGGTCGCCAATGGCCATGACGTCATCGTCATCGTCTCGGCCATGGCGGGCCGGACGAACGAACTCGTGGGCTGGGTCGAGGAAACCTCGCCCCTCTTCGACGCGCGCGAATACGACGCCGTTGTGTCCTCCGGCGAGAATGTCACGGCCGGCCTCATGGCGCTCACGCTGCAGGAAATGGACGTGCCCGCGCGCAGCTGGCAGGGCTGGCAGGTGCCGGTTCAGACGACCTCGGCCCATGCGTCGGCGCGGATCGAGGCGATCCCGCCGGAGAACATCATGGCCAAGTTCGCCGAAGGCATGCGCGTCGCCGTGGTCGCGGGCTTTCAGGGGATCAGCCCCGAGGGCCGCATCACGACGCTCGGCCGGGGCGGGTCGGACACCACCGCCGTGGCCTTCGCCGCCGCCTTCGGCGCGGTGCGCTGCGACATCTACACCGACGTGGACGGGGTCTACACCACCGACCCGCGCATCACGTCCAAGGCGCGCAAGCTCGACCGGATCTCCTTCGAGGAGATGCTGGAGCTTGCCTCGCTGGGCGCGAAGGTCCTGCAGACACGCTCGGTCGAACTGGCCATGCGCTACAAGGTGAAACTCCGGGTGCTCTCGAGCTTCGAGGAACCCGACGAGACGGCAGGCACGCTGGTCTGTGCCGAGGAGGACATCGTGGAAAGCAACGTGGTGGCCGGTGTGGCCCATTCCCGTGACGAGGCGAAGCTGACACTGACGGATGTGGAGGACCGCCCCGGCATCGCCGCGGCGATCTTCGGCCCGCTTGCCGATGCGGGCGTCAATGTCGACATGATCGTGCAGAACATCTCGGAGGAGGGCATGACCGACATGACCTTCTCCTGCCCGGTGAACGAGGTGAAGCGCGCCGAAAAGGCCATGGCCAATGCCAAGGACCGGGGCGAGATCGATTTCGGCGCGCTTGTAGCGGATACGGACGTCGCGAAGGTCTCGATCGTCGGCATCGGGATGCGCAGCCACGCGGGCGTCGCCGCCAAGATGTTCAAGACGCTGCGCGACGAGGGGATCAACATCAAGGTGATCACCACCTCCGAGATCAAGGTCAGCGTGCTGATCGACCGGAAATACATGGAACTGGCCGTGCAGGCGCTCCATGCCGCCTTCGGGCTCGACCGGGCGGCGTGACATCCGCCGCCCGGGCCGGGTTCAGACAAGCTGCGCGGCCGCAAGCCATGCAGCGGCGGCGCAGCCGGAGGCCGCCACGCGCAAATGGTTCAGGCGCGTCCGGCGCAGGGCAAAGGCGGGCCAGTAGCCCGTGACACCCTCCGGGCTCCGTGACAGCGCGTCGAGGCGCGTGTTCATCGGCACATTCCCGAGGCCCATGACGGCCATGACGCCCAGAAGGGAGCCCCCCGCACCCGCAAGCACCGTGGTCCGCGCGGCCCGATCGAGCCGCCAGAGCGCGACGACGGCCGGCGCCGGCGATCCCGGTACGAACGCCATCAGGAGCGCCATGAAGGCCGAGGTGGCCGCACTTGCGCGGGACGGCGATCTGCGGTCGGACCTGACACGGGAGCGCGCGACCGATCTTCTCGCGGGTCTCCTTTCGGTGTCGCTCCGGGCGCATGTGACGCGGGAGGGCGGCTGGTCGCGGGACACCTGCGTCGACGAGATCGCGCGGCTTGCGAAGAAGGCGTTGATGCCGGGCGGTTGAACGTTGCGCCGCGCCGCAACCTCGCGGTATGCCTGTTCCCCGGGTCAGGCGCCAAGAACTGGCGCAGAGGCAGCAGGGGTCGATGGTCCAGCAAAGCGAAAGCGAAAGCCGCAAGCTTCTGTCGGGCTTGCAGGCGGTGATGGCCGAGCCTGTCGAGGGACAGGAACGCCTCAACCGCATCACGCGCCTCATCGCCGAATCCATGGGCTCGGAGGTATGCTCGATCTACCTGCTGCGCGACGCCGACACGCTCGAGCTTTGTGCGACCGAGGGGCTTGCGCCCGAGGCGGTCCACGTCACCCGGATGCGGATCGGCGAGGGTCTTGTCGGCCGCGTCGCCCGCACGTCGCGGCCCGTCAACACGGCCAACGCCCCGGGCGAGCGCGGTTTCCGCTACATGCCCGAGACGGGCGAGGAACGGTATTCCTCCTTCCTCGGCGTGCCGATCATGCGGCTGGGCGAGCGGCTCGGCGTTCTCGTGGTCCAGTCCAAGGACGCGCGCGAGTTCTCCGACGACGAGATCTACGCCCTCGAGGTCGTCGCCATGGTCCTTGCCGAGATGACGGAGCTCGGCGCCTTCACCGGCGAGGGTGCGGCGCTGCGCGAGCGGCATACCAGCCAGGAGATGTTCCGCGGCAGCTGTGCACAGGAAGGCACCGCCATGGGCCATGTGTGGCTTCATGAGCCGCGCGTGGTTGTCACCCGGCCCGTGGCCGACGACCCGGACGTGGAGCTCGTCCGGCTGCGCGAGGCGGTGGACCGGCTGCGTGTCGATGTCGACCAGATGCTCACGCGGGTCTCGCCGGGCGACGCGGAACAGCGCGAGGTGCTGGAGGCCTACCGGATGTTCGCCCGCTCCCGCGGCTGGATGCGGCGGATGGAGGAGGATATCTCGCGCGGGCTCAGCGCCGAGGCCGCCGTGGAAAAGGAACAATCCACCGCCCGCGCCCGGATGGAGACCGTCCCCGACGCCTATCTGCGCGAGCGGCTGCACGATCTCGACGACCTGTCGAACCGGCTTCTGCGCCTCCTGACCGGCCAGGGCACCGACACGGGCGCCCAGATGCCGGCCGACCCGATCCTTGTCGCGCGCAACATCGGTCCGGCGGAGCTGCTCGATTACGGGCGGCGGCTCAGGGGCGTGGTGCTGGAGGAAGGATCCGTCGGGTCTCATGCCACCGTCGTCGCCCGCGCGCTGGCCATTCCGCTGGTCATCAACGCCGCGCGCATCACCACCGAGGCGCTGAACGGGGATTTCATCCTCGTGGACGGCGACCAGGGCATCGTCCATCTGCGCCCCGAGGACACCGTCGCCTCGGCCTTCCGCGACAAGCTCGCCATGCAGGCGGAGGCGCAGGAGCGCTACGCCTCGATCCGCGACAAGCCGGCCGAGGCGCTCTGCGGCACGGTGGTGTCGCTGCAGATGAACGCGGGGCTCATGGCCGACCTGCCCTCGCTGCCCTCCTCGGGGGCCGAAGGGGTGGGGCTGTTCCGGACCGAGCTTCAGTTCCTGACCCGCAACAAGGTGCCGCGCCGGGGCGAGCTGGCCGCGCTTTATGCCCGGGTGATGGATGCCGCCGGCGGCAAGCGCGTCATTTTCCGCACGCTCGACATCGGGTCGGACAAGGTCCTGCCCTACATGAAACCCACCGAGGAGCCGAACCCGGCGCTTGGCTGGCGCGCGATCCGCGTGGGCCTCGACAAGCCCGGCGTCATGCGGATGCAGCTGCAGGCGCTGATCCGGGCGGCGGCGGGCCGGCCGCTTTCGGTCATGTTCCCCTTCATCGCGCAGCTCGACGAGTTCACGCAGGCGCGCGACCACCTCCTGCGCGAGCTCGACCGCGAGGCCGCGCTGGGCCACGTCCTGCCCGAGAGGACGGATATCGGCGCGATGCTGGAGACGCCGAGCATGGCCTTCGCCCCGCGCAGGTTCTACGAGATGGCGGATTTCGTCTCGATCGGCGGCAACGACCTGAAGCAGTTCTTCTACGCCGCCGACCGCGAGAACGAACGTGTGCGACGGCGTTACGATACGCTCAACGTGTCCTTCCTGTCGCTGATCGGACAGATCGTCGAGCGCTGCGCGGAGACCGACACGCCGCTCAGCTTCTGCGGCGAGGATGCCGGGCGGCCCATCGAGGCGGTGTGTTTCGCCGCCATGGGCCTCAGGGCGCTGTCCATGCGGCCGGCCTCCATCGGGCCCGTGAAGTCGCTTCTGCGGCGGGTGAACCTCGACGAGGGGCGCGCCGTGATCGACGAGGCATGCGCGTCGGGCGAGCAGTCGGTGCGCCCGGCGGTCATGGAGTGGCTCAGACGCACCGGTTGAGCGCAGGGCCGGCGTCGGATTGCGTATTTTTGGAAAGATGAAGGGGAAGGCTCAGTGCGCCCATGGCGTGACGCGGCCCGACACGCCGTCCCACGCGCCATAGCCCAGAACCCGCTCCGGGTTGGTCGGCGGCGGCATCTCGACGCCTGCGAGACGCCGGAAGCCGAAGCGCCGGTAATAGGGCGCGTCGCCCACCAGCAGGACGCGCGGCCAGCGGTCGGCCTCGGCACGCGCCAGCCCCTCGCGGATCAGCGCGCCGCCCAGCCCCTCGCCCTGCCGGGTCGGGTGCACCGCCACGGGGCCGAGCAGCAGCGCCTCGGCCGTGCCCACGCGCACCGGCCAGAACCGGATCGCGCCGCCGAGAATGCCCAGATCGTCGCGCGCCACGAGGCAGAGGTCGCGCACCGGCGCCACCCCGTCGCGCAGCCGATAGGAGGACAGCGCCTCGCGGCCCGGCGCGAAGCACAGGTCGTAAAGCGCCTCTACCTCCCACCGGTCGTCGGGGTTCTCACGGGTGAGTTCGTACACTTGGAGATGCCCGCCGTTCGCCTTATCGTGCCTGCCCTTTGCCTCTGGCCTCGGGCCTAGCACGGCGCTACGGCTTTGCCAAACCAGCACGCCACGAGAATACGAAGGAGACGCGAGAGATGTTCTATCGCCCCGAGGATGGCCATGGCCTGCCGCACAACCCGTTCAACGCCATCGTGACGCCGCGGCCCATCGGCTGGATCGCGACGCGCGGCGCGGACGGGTCCGAAAACCTCGCCCCCTACTCCTTCTTCAACGCGGTGGCCTATGTGCCCCCACAGGTCATGTTCGCCTCAACCTCCGCCAAGGAGGATCGGGGGGACACGAAAGACAGCGTCGCCAATATCCGTGATACGGGCGTATTCTGCGTGAACATCGTGGAATACGCCATGAAGGACGTCATGAACCGGACCTCGGGTCCGTGGCCGAAAGAGACGGACGAGTTCGAGCTGGCGGGCATCGAACGGGCGGAGTGCGAGACCGTCCCGTGCTCGCGCGTGGTCGCAGCGCCCGCCAGTCTCGAATGCCGCGTGACGCAGATCGTGAAGATCGAGGGCGAGGCGAATTTCGTCGTCTTCGGCGAGGTCATTGGCGTGCATCTGCGCGACGATTGCCTGAGGGATGGCATCTTCGATGTGCTCAGCTTCAACCCGCTGACGCGGATGGGCTACCGCGACTATTCGGTGATCCGCGAGAAATTCTCGCTGGCGCGCCCCGGGGAGTGAACGGCCTCTAGGCCGCGAGAAACGGTAGAACGACGGGCTTCAGCCGGGTCTCGACGATGGGCTCCAGCCGGTCGAGAAATCCTGTCAAACCGCAAGGGACGTCCTGTCCGTCCCCAAGGTCCGACCTGCTCAAAATCAGGGTTTCCGGCCCGCCGAAGCCGTTGGCCAGACGCTCCGCGTCGTCTTCGAAGCGCGGCGCCGGATAGCGACGCGCACAGGTCGCGACCACGCCGAGCACTGGCGGAATCCGGTTCGGCCTTGCCAGAAAGCTGCGCATGGGCGCCGCAAGGCGCCCTGAAACCAGCGGCGAAACCACGATCAGCGCGTCGGCGATGCCTACCGGAGCGTCCAGTTCGATCTTCGGCAACACTCCCCTGAAACGGTCGCGCCGTGCCCGTAGCGGCCCAAGCCAACGGTCATACCGCTCGCATCGGATCGCACTCTGCTCCGCGGAAAAACGGCCCCAGATCCGAGTGGCGGTCTCGCGGGTCAGGGCGTCGGGTGCGTATGTCACGACACGCACGCGCATGGCATCTCCTCTTCGATTTTCCGAGTATATTGTAGACCGTGCAAACTTTTCAGCGCAAACCTTTTCGTCAGTATCGGTTTGCACTGCCCCAACCGGCAGCGCCTTGAACGGTGACCATCTTCGTGGTTCTGCTTGGGCGGAACACGGGCTGCGAAGGCGAGAACAGCATGGAAACGATGATCGGCGTGATCGGCGGATCGGGTGTCTACCAGATGGACGGGCTCGAGGGTGCGGAATGGGTCGATGTGGCAAGCCCCTTCGGCACGCCTTCGGACCAGATCCTGACCGGGAGGCTGGACGGGGTCGCCATGGCCTTCCTGCCGCGTCACGGGCGGGGGCATGTGCATTCGCCGGGGTCCGTCCCCTACCGCGCCAATATCGACGCACTCAAGCGGCTGGGGGTGACCGACGTCATCTCGGTCTCGGCCTGCGGCTCGTTCCGGGAGGAGATGGCGCCGGGCGATTTCGTCGTGGTCGATCAGTTCATCGACCGCACCTTCGCCCGCGAGAAGAGTTTTTTCGGCGAAGGCCTCGTCGCCCATGTCTCGGTCGCGCATCCCACCTGCCCGCGCCTGTCGGAGGCCTGCGCCACGGCCGCCCACGCCACGGGCACCACGGTGCACGAGGGTGGCACCTATCTCGCCATGGAAGGGCCGCAGTTCTCGAGCCTGGCGGAGTCGAAGCTCTACCGCGAGGTCTGGCATTGCGACGTGATCGGGATGACCAACATGCCCGAGGCCAAGCTCGCCCGCGAAGCGGAGCTTTGTTATGCCTCCATCGCCATGGTCACCGATTACGACAGCTGGCACCCGCATCACGGCGCGGTCGATATCGCCGACATCATCGCGACGCTTTCGGGCAATGCCGAGAAGGCGCGGAGCATGGTGGCGCGGCTGCCCGGCCTTCTGGGTGGGACGCGCGCGCCCTGCCCCCATGGCTGCGACCGGGCGCTCGATAACGCAATGCTGACCGCGCCGGACAAGCGCAACCCGGCCATGGTGGAGAAATTGTCGGCCGTGGCGGGTCGGGTCCTGGGGGGCTAGCGATGGGGGACGGCGGATGGCGCTTATGGAGTTGGGCGTGACGGTTGCAACGCCTCGGCGCGGGCAGGGCTGAAGCGGGACCGTGCCGCTCGACCGAGACACGCTCCGGCGCCTTCTGGGCGTCTCGCCTCTGCGCACCGCGCGCACGAGCGTGTCACGACATGGCGCGGAGTCACTCGCCGGCGGGATCACGCGGGAGGAGCTTCACCTCGATCGCGGCGAGGGTCCCATTGCGGCCACCCTGTTGCGACCCGCCGGTGACGGCCCACACCCGGCGATCCTCTACTGTCACGCCCATGGCAACGCCTGGTCCATCGGGCGGGGCGAGTTGCTGGACGGTCGCCCTGCCCTGAAATGCGGGCCCTACGGCCCGGCGCTCGCGGCTGCGGGTTTCGTCGTTCTGTGCCTCGACATGCCGGGGCATGGCGCGCGCCGGCGGGAGGGCACGGAGGCCGCGCTCGCAAAAGCGGCGCTCTGGCGGGGCGGGACGCTGATGGGCCGGATGCTGGAAGACCTCGCCGCCGGGCTCGACGCGCTGACGGCGGATCCGGGCGTCGATGCGGGCCGGGTGGGCGCGATGGGCCTGTCGATGGGGGCGACGCATGCCTACTGGCTGGCGGCGCTCGACGACCGGGTGTCGGCCGTTGCCCATCTCTGTGCCTTTGCCGACATGGCGCCACTGCTCAGCTCGGGCGCGCATGACCTGCACGGGATCTACATGACGGTTCCGGGTCTGCTGAGCCATGGCGACATGGGCGACGTGGCCGCGCTGATCGCACCGCGCCCGCAGTTCATAGCCTATGGCGCACGCGACCCGCTCACGCCCGAGGAAGCGATTTCGCCCGCGCTTGCCCGTGTCGGTGCGGCCTATGGTGCAAAAGAGGCCGATGCGCGCCTTCGCATCCTTTCCGATCCGGTCGCCGGACACGAGGAGACACGCGCCATGCGCGCGGCCCTGCTGTCCTTCCTGCGGTCGACCTTGGGCCGCGCCGCGCGCTGTCCCGAGGACACAGCCCCGCAAAGTAATCCTCCGAACGCTTGATCCGGTCCCCGCAGCTTGCCATCAAGATCACATGTGGCGCTTCGCGATCCTGCTTCTCCTGCCGTTCATGGCGCTGCCCCGACCGGGCGCGGCGCAGGAGTTCGTCGCGGTGGCGGACCTCGTTTCGGATGAATCGTTCTACCGGCTGGTGGCCTGCGCGGCGCCGCCGGGGGGCGATTGCGCGAAACCCTTCGTGTGGTGGCCGCGGGAACGACGGCTGAGGCTGCGCGTGGGCATCGCGCAAATCTCCGAGGGGTTCGCCGACTACCGCTTCGACGTGGTGGACCGTTCCGTCGATCGCGCCATCGCGGAAATCAACGGGGCGGGTGCGCATCTCTTTCTGGAACGCGCTTTCGAGGGGCCTTTCGATATCCCGATCTTTCTCGTCGATGCGCCCGAGGGCGGCGAGATCACCGGCACGGGTGTGGCCGATCTCGACGGGTCGTCGATCTCGATCGGCCGGGTTACGCTTCGCTCGCGCGGGGCGGAGATCACCGACGCCGTGATCGCGATTTCGGCCGACATCCAGCGCCGCGAAATCGCCTCGGTCGTGTTGGAGGAGCTGGTGCAATCGTTAGGGCTTGTCACCGACGTGCTTTCTCCGGCCTATTCGCACTCGATTTTTTCCGAGAGCCACAATTCCGCAACCCGTCTGCGAGGTCAGGACGCCGCGGCGCTGCGGCGCCACTACCCACGCTTCTGACCCCCTGTCGCTCAGCGACCGCGCCCTCCGAAAGGCCCCCGCAATGCTCGATACCAAGACGGTTCAGGACTATATCCGCACGATCCCGGATTTCCCGCACGAAGGGATCCTGTTTCGCGATGTCACGACACTGTTCCGGGACCCGCGCGGCTTCCGGCTGGCGGTCGATCAGCTTCTGGCGCCCTTCGTGGGTCAGCGGATCGACCTCGTGGCTGGCCTCGAGGCGCGCGGTTTCATCCTGGGCGGCGCCGTGGCGCATCAACTCTCCAAGGGGTTCGTCCCGATCCGCAAGAAGGGCAAGCTGCCCGGAAGGACGATCGAACAGGACTATCTGCTCGAATACGGCAGCGCCACGGTGGAGATGCATGACGACGCGGTGGAGGCCGGCCACAAGGTTCTGCTGGTGGATGACCTGCTTGCCACTGGCGGCACGGCGGAGGCCGGCATCAGGCTGATCGAGCGGCTGGGCGGCGAGGTGATCGGCTGCGCCTTCGTGGTGGATCTGCCCGACCTTGGCGGGCGCAAGAAGCTCGAGAACATGGGCGTGCCCACCCACGCGATCTGCACCTACTCGGGGCTCTGACCCAGGATCGCGGCAAGAAGCGTGTCGTCGGACATCTCGAGCCCGCCCACGCGTTCCCCCGCGACCACGACCGAGAAGGTCGCACCCGGACTGACGGCCCGGTGACGCGCAAGTTCGGGGGTGGTCAGGCGTTCCCGGCGCACGTGAACGCCTGCCTCGGCCGCACGGGCACAGATCTGCGCCGCCCGCGCCTCGGTCGCGCCGCTTTCCCCTGTCGTCTGGATGACCGGGTCCGGCCCGAGGGAGGCCGCGCGGGCGCGCCAGTCCGAGGGAAAATGTGGCAGGGCGATCGGTCCGTGCAGCACACGCGCCGTCAGCCGTGCGCCGCCCGGACCCTCGTCCACGGTCATCCAGCGGCGACCGGGCGCGAAGCCGGGTGACACGAGGCCTTCCTCCTCGCCCATCAACGCCAGCACGCTGGAAAATCCGTAGAACTGTCCGAATTCCTCGACGCCTTCCCAGAGCCGCCGAGCCACGGACCGCGCCTCCGGTCCGTCGGACACGCGCAGGTCGTGCACGACGACGGCGTCATCAAGTCCCTCGATCGGGCGCCAAGACAGGCGGCCGGGCTGAAACAGGACGATTCCCGGATCGGGCGGGTGCAGCATGCGAATCTGCAGACCCTCCTCGAAGCGGGCCATGAGCCAGTCACGCTCGTAGGGTGCGTGCGCCGCGCTCAGCTGCCGGTCCACCCATGCAAAGGCGGTCCGGTCAAAGGTCGGCGGCGACACTGTCACCAAATCTCGAAGGCTCCGCGACATGGCGGTCTCCTTGGGCAGTGCGCGCATCCTGACGCGAAATTCTCACGCCCGCCGACACGCCGCCTTGATCTGCCGCAAATCGTGATTCGTGGCGTTTTGCGCGGCCTCTACGGCGAACGCGCGTGCAATTCGCCCGCATTTAACCTTGCGTTAATCAGTCTGGGTCAGGCTGACGGGACCGGGGCCATACCCGGACGCGACTGCTTCTTGCATTGCAGAGACGGCTGCGTGCCCACCCCCACAGCAGCGACAAACCCACCGGGCACGCAGCCACTCTCGCCGCGAGGCCGCCGGTAGCGCCCGTTTGGCCCGTTTGGCCCGTTTGGCCCGTTTGGCCCGTTTGGATTGTATTCCAGCCAGCACCGCGATAGCCCGAAAAGGTCGCGGGCGTGATGGAACTGGTAGACATATCGGACTTAAAATCCGTGGGCCGTATGGCCGTGGGGGTTCAAATCCCCCCGCCCGCACCATCGATCCCAAAGAATACCGATTATCAATACATTTCGGAGCATCTTGTTTCCCATCCCAGCCATGCGGCCGCCTTGCGCTACCCCGGTGCATGGGTGTGATTCGACCTGCGCGCAGCTGCGATCCCCGCATAAGCCCCCGCCACAGAGTTGACCTGAAACGCCCGCGTCGTCCCGATCCCATGGGCCGCCACGCCCACCGCGAAGCCCCGTGCGCGCCAGTCGCGGACGCGCAACCGCGGCCGTCACCGTCGCGGTGCTGTTTCTCGCGCTCTTCACGCCGATGGATGTTCTTGCCGAGGCGACCTCGGGGGTCATGCTGGCCGTGTTCTTCGTGGTGAACCTGTCGCTGCTGCGGCTGAAACTGGCCGGCGCCGCCCCCCGCATCGGCGTTCGCCGCGCCGGTCATCGTTCCGCTTGCAGGCGCGTTGACCTGCCTTGCGCTTCTGGTGGGCACCCACGCCCTCGGCGGTTGAGCGGCGCCCCGGCCGGAACCGCGTTAACGGCGATCAATGCAGCGCCCGGTCGCCAGCCTACAGTGAAGCCGTGACATGGGAGGTGACTCATGGAAAGCGAGGTAATCATCCCGGCGGCCGACGACACGCGGGAGCTTCCCGGCACGTTGAACCGACCGGCGGATGCCAGGGGGCTCGTCATATTCGCGCATGGCAGCGGGTCGAGCCGCCTGAGCCCGCGCAACCGCATGGTGGCGGAGCGACTTGCCGAGCGCGGCTTTTCAACACTCCTTTTCGATCTTCTGACCGAGGGCGAAGCACGCGAGCGGTCCAACGTGTTCGATATCGACCTTCTGACCGGGCGCGTCGTCGATGCCGTCGACTGGGTCCGTGCGCAGGACGTCCTCGGCGCGTTGCCCATCGGCCTTTTCGGAGCCTCGACCGGTGCGGCCGCGGCCCTCGTCGCGGCGGCGCGGGCTCCCGGCGATGTGGCCGCCGTCGTGTCCCGGGGCGGACGGCCCGACCTCGCCGACCGGGCCCTTCCGGACGTGCGGGCGCCGACACTCCTGATCGTGGGCGGCGCGGATCACGGGGTGATCGAGTTGAACGAGCAGGCCTATACGCGGCTGACCTGCACGGTGGAGCTGAGGATCGTGCCGCGAGCCACGCATCTCTTCGAAGAGCCGGGCGCACTCGATGCGGTCATCGACCTCGCCGGGACCTGGTTCGGATCGTATCTGCGCGGCGGCGGGATTTGACCGGGGTCAACGACCATCGCTTCGGAGACGGCAACTGTTGGCGCTTGAATCGATCTGACGAGGAAGCGACATGGACGACACTGACGAGGCCCTGGCGAAAACCACCGTGATCGACATACCCGAGGCGGTCGGCGTGTTCGACCGGTTCGAGGACCTGCAGCAAGCGTATTACGATCTGCGCACCGTCGGCTTCAGCCGCCACGATCTCAGCCTGCTCGGCAAGGAGGAGGTCCTGAAGGAGAAGCTCGGCAAATCCTACTGGCGCGCCGAGGAACTGGAGGACGACCCCCGCGCGCCCCGGGCCGCCTTCGTCTCGGAGGACGCGATCGGCGCGCTCGAGGGCAGCCTCGCCGGCGGTTTTCTCTACGTGGGGTCGATGATCGCGCTCGGGGCGATGCTCACGCCCGCCAGCACGCTGGCCGCATCCATCGCCGCCGTCGCAATCGGCGGCACCCCGGCGGCCGTCATCGGCGTCCTGCTGGCGCGCCGCGCCGGGCAGAAACACAAGGACTACTACGCCCACCAGATCGAACACGGGGGAATGCTGCTCTGGGTTCGTGTCCGCGACGACGAGCACGAGAGGCTGGCCGTGGAGATCCTCAAGGGTCATTCCGGGCGCGACGTCCACGTCCATGACTGGAGCGAATGATCCGGGCGAGGACGGCGGCGTGGAGGTGACGCCGGGCGCCGCAAGAAGGTCGACGCACACCCCGTTCCGGCCATGTCCCATCCGATGCCGCGCGGTCGATTTGCCTTCGCCAGACCCCCACTAGCCCCGCCGCGACGGCACATAAGCGGCCAGCGCCGCGGACGTTCCGTCCCGCCAGATCAATGACAGCCAGTGTTCGAAGGCGCGCGTGAAGGGGCCGGCCTCGTGCAGTCCTCCATACACCTCCGTTTGTTCGATCCAGGCCAGCGGACGGTCCTTCGCGGCCTGCGCCGCTCGGGTCAGAGCCACCCAGCTGGGGTCGTTGGGCTCGATAACGGAGCCATCCTCGCGATGCCCCTCGCACATGCGCGCCCAGAGGGCTTCCGACAGGGCCAGCCCGTCCACCGAACCGCCTGCCGCAAGCGCCTCGCGCAGGATCGGCAACAGGAAACCGACGTGACGGGACGATCCGTCGAAGGCGACGCGGCGGGTCGTGTCGCGGATCGCAGGGTTGGAAAAACGCTGTTCGACAAGCGCGAGATACTCCGCCGGCGTGGTTCCGGGCACGGGGTCGACGTAAGGCAGGATCTCCTCGGTCTGCACCTTGCGGAACATTGCGGCGATCGCCGGATGGGCCATGCAATCTGCGATGGTGGGAACCGACAGAAGCTCTCCGGCATTGGCCAGCAGCTGATGGCCAGCGTTGAGGATGCGGATCTTCATCATCTCATAGCCATGCACGTCGTCGGTGAAGGTCGCGCCCGCGCGGTCCCAGTCGGGACGACCTGCGCAGAAGGCGTCCTCGATCACCCATTGGCGGAAGTTTTCATGCGTCACGGGAGCTGCATCGTCGATGCCCATCTCGCGCACCAGCGACAGTTCGGCCGGCCCCGTGGCGGGCACGATGCTGTCCACCATGGAATTGGGAAAGGCGGCCTCGGCGTCGATCCAGTCGGCCAACCCGGGGTCGCTCAACCGGGCAAGCTCCACCACCGTCTGCCGCAGGATCGCACCGTTGCCCCGCAGGTTGTCGCAGGAGAGGCCGCTGAACGGACCTTGCCCGGCGTCACGGCGAAGGCGAAGCGCGGCGACCATGGCACCGAAGGCGGTTCGGGGCCGGTCGGGATGCGCCGCATCGTGGACGATATCGGGATGGCGCGTATCGAGACCGCCCGTCGCCCCGTCGATGAAATACCCGCCCTCGGTCACGGTCAGCCCGACGATGCGAATACGCGGCTCGGCCATGGCGCGGATCAGCGGGCCGTTGCCGTCCTCGATGGGGAGGTAGCCGGTCATCGCGCCCGTCACCTCGGCCGAGCGACTGTCGGGTGCAAGCTCGATCAGCGTGGTCAGGCAGTCTTGCGCCAGAAGCCTGTCGCGCATGTTGGCGTCGTAGGGCCGGACGCCAGCGCCGAGGATCGCCCAGTCCTGCGCGCGGCCCTCCTGCATCAGCCGGTGCGTGTACCAGGCCTGATGCGCGCGGTGGAAGTTGCCCAGCCCGATATGGACGATGCCGGGCGTCAGGCGGTCGCGGTCGTAGCGGGGGCGTTCGATGCCCTCGGGCAGGTCGTCCAGCGTGGCGTTCGACAGTTTGACTGGGCGGATCGCGGACATCAGCTCATCCATTGGCCGCCATCGACGTTGTAGCACTGCGCCACGATGTACTCGGCCTCGTCCGAGGCGAGGAAAACGGCCATTCCGGTCAGGTCCTCCGCCCGCCCCATCCGGCCATAGGGCACGGCCTCGCCCACCTCGCGCTTCTTCTGGCCCGGCGCCTTGCCCTCGTATTTCGCGAAAAAGGCGTCCACGCCGTCCCAGTGCTCACCGTCCACGACGCCCGGCGCGATGGCGTTCACGTTGATGCCGTGGCCGATGAGGTTCAGCCCCGCCGACTGCGTCAGGCTGATGACCGCGGCCTTGCTCGCGCAATAGACGGCGACGAGCGGCTCGCCCCTGCGCCCGGCCTGGCTTGCCATGTTGATGATGCGGCCCTTGATGCCGTTCTCGATCATGTGGCGCGCCACGGCCTGCATGGTGAAGAGCGTGCCCGAGACGTTGATGTCGAAGACGCGGGCGTAATCGGCGCGCTCGATCTCGACGATGGGGGCGGCGCTGAAGATGGCCGCGTTGTTGATGAGGATGTCGATCTGCCCGAAGGCGCGAACGGTCGACGCCACGGCGGCGTCGATGCTCTGCTGCCGCGTCACGTCCATCTCGACGGCGATGGCGGCATCGCCGATCTCGGCGACGGTGGCGCAGGCGCGGTCCATGTCGATATCGCCGATGGCCACCCGCGCGCCTTCGCGTACATAGGCCTCGGCAAAGGCGCGACCGATGCCGCGCGCAGCCCCGGTGATCAGCGCGGTTTTTCCCTGCAGCCGTTTCATGCGACCCTCAGTCCGTCCGTGTCGAACCGGTGCAGATGATCGGCATTGGGCGTCAGCCAGATCGCATCGCCATGATGAAGCGAAACCTCACCGCCCACGCGGACGGTGACGGGCTCGGGGATGCCCTCGCAGGCCACGTGGAAGAACGTGTCGGACCCCAGATGCTCCGACACGCCGACCGTGCCGTGCCATTCCCCCGCCTCGGGAGACACCGAGATGTGCTCGGGCCGGATGCCGATGGTCGTGGCGTGGTGGCGCGCGGCAATATCGCCGCCGATCAGGTTCATCTTCGGGCTGCCGATGAAGCCCGCCACGAAGAGGTTGCGCGGCGCGCGGTACAGCTCCAGCGGGGAGCCCACCTGCTCGATATTGCCGGCGCGAAGGACCACGATCTTGTCGGCCATGGTCATCGCCTCGACCTGATCGTGAGTAACGTAGATCATCGTTGTCTTGAGCCGGTTGTGCAGCTCGGAAATCTCCAGCCGCATGCCGACGCGCAGCGCCGCATCGAGGTTCGACAGCGGCTCGTCGAAGAGGAAGGCGGACGGCTCGCGCACGATGGCCCGCCCGATGGCCACGCGCTGGCGCTGGCCGCCCGACAACTGACCGGGCCGGCGGTCGAGATAGTCGGTGAGGTTGAGAACATCCGCCGCCGCCCTGACGCGCCGCTCCTGCTCGGCCGCGTCCAGGCCCGCCATGCGCAGGGGGAAGGCGATGTTCTTGCGCACCGACATATGCGGGTAGAGCGCGTAGGACTGGAACACCATGGCAAGACCACGCTTGGCGGGCGGTACGTTTGTCGCGTCCTGTCCGTCGATGCGGATCTCGCCCGCGCTGACGTCCTCCAGCCCCGCGATGAGCCGCAGCAGCGTGGACTTGCCGCAACCCGAGGGGCCGACGAAGACGACGAACTCGCCATCCTCGATGGTCAGATCGAGCGGCGGGATGACCTCGACCTCTCCGAAGGACTTCGCAACCTTGTCGAGCGTGATGCGTCCCATGGGTGTTTGTCTCCCTGTTGCCCTACCGCTTCGCTGCTTGAGGGCTGGTCTTTGTGCGCCCTATCGCTTCGCTGCTTGAGGGCTGTTTGTTCTCGCCCTACCGCTTCGCTGCTTGAGGGCTTGTGTTCTTTTGCCCTACCGCTTCGCTGCTTGAGGGCTTGTGTTTTCCTGCCCTACCGCTTCGCTGCTTGAGGGCTCATTTGACCGCGCCGAAGGTCAGGCCGCGCACGAGTTGTTTCTGGCTGAACCAGCCGAGGATAAGGATCGGCGCGATGGCCATGGTCGAGGCCGCGCTGAGCTTGGCGTAGAACAGGCCCTCGGGGCTCGAATAGCTGGCGATGAAGGCCGTAAGCGGTGCCGCGCTGGCCGCCGTCAGGTTGAGCGTCCAGAACGCCTCGTTCCACGCGAGGATGATGTTCAGAAGCACCGTCGAGGCGATGCCCGGGATCGCCATGGGCGTGAGGACATAGAGGATCTCCTGCCTGAGCCCCGCACCGTCCATCCGCGCCGCTTCGAGGATGTCGATCGGGATCTCGCGGAAGTAGGTGTAGAGCATCCAGACGATGATCGGCAGGTTGATCAGCATCAGCACGAGCGTCAGGCCGATCCGGGTGTCGAGCAGGCCGAACTCGACGAAGATCAGCGAGATCGGGTAGAGCACGCCGACGGCCGGAAGCATCTTGGTCGACAGCATCCACAAGAGGATGTCCTTGGTCCGGCGCGACGGCACGAAGGCCATGGACCACGCCGCCGGCACCGCCACGAGGATGCCGAGGAAGGTGGAGCCACCCGCGATGATCACGGAGTTCCAGAGGAAGCGCATGTAATCCGAACGCTCCTGCACGACGGCGTAGTTCTCCAGCGTGAAATCGAAGCCCCAGAACAGTGGCGGGTTGTTGATCGCCTGCGCCTCGGTCTTGAAGCTGGTGAGGATCGTCCAGAAGATCGGAAAGAAGATCGTCAGCCCGATCGCCCATGCGACGGCGGTGGTGATGATCTTGCGGCGTGTGGAAACTGCGCGTGCCATACTCGCCCCCTATCGGTCCAGGTTCTTGCCGACGATGCGCATCAGGAAGAGCGCGATGATGTTGGCGAGGATGATCGCGTAGACGCCGCCCGCCGATCCCAGCCCGATATTCTGGCTGTCCACGACCCGCTGGAAGATCAGGTAGGTCAGCGTCCGGGTCCCGAAGGAGCCGCCCGTGGTCACGAAGATCTCGGCGAAGATCGACAGAAGAAAGATCGTCTGGATCAGGATGACGATGGTGATCGCCCGGCCCAGATGCGGCAGGACGATGAACCAGAAGCGCGCGAGCACCGGCGCGCCGTCCATCTCCGCGGCCTCCAGCTGTTCGCTGTCGAGCGACTGGATCGCGGTCAGAAGGATGAGCGTGGCGAAGGGAAGCCACTGCCACGACACGATAAGAATGATCGACTGCACCGAGGCGTCCGACATCCATGACACGGGCTGGGCCCCGAAGAAGCGCCACAGATGGGCGAACATGCCGTTCACCGGGTCCATCATCATGTTCTTCCACACCAGCGCCGAGACGGTAGGCATGACGAAAAAGGGTGCGATCACGAGGATGCGGACGATGCCCTGCCCCCAGAACGGCTGATCGAGAAGGATGGCGAGCAACACGCCGAGGGTCACGGTGATGACCAGCACGCCGCCGACGATCAGAAGCGTCGCCTGAACGCTCGGCCAGAAGGAGCTTGAGGTGATGAAGCGGACGTAATTCTCGAACCCCACCCAGTCGAGGCCGCGTTCCAGCGAGTCCCCGCGCATCGGCAGGTAGCGCTTGAACGAGAAGTAGAGCGTCATCGTCAGCGGCACCAGCATCCAGCCCATGAGCAGGATCACGGCCGGCGCCATCATCAGTCTTGCCGCGGAACGGGAATGCCGGGTCGCCATGGATGCACCTCACCTGTGGGCGGGATCGCCCCCCCCGCGCGGAGTGTCGTCGGATCTGCGAAGGGCGAAAGACCCCGGGGACGGACAAGGACCGCCCCCGGGAAGGCTCGGGAGGAAGGACTAGCGGTAGCCCGCCGCCTCCATCGCGTCATTGGTCAGCGCCTGAGCATTCTCGAGCGCCACTGCGATGGTTTGCTGGCCGGCATAGACCTCGGCGAATTCCTGGCTCACCTCGGTGGCGATGCCCGCGAATTCCGGGATCGCGACGAACTGGATACCGACGTAAGGCACCGGATCGACGGTCGGGTTCGTGGGATCGGCCGCATCGATCGAGCTCAGCGTCATCTCGGCGAACGGAACCTCCTGGTATTCAGGCGTCTCGTAGAGCGAGGTCCGCGCGCCCGGTGGCACGTTGGCCCAGCCCTCGTTCTCGGCCACGAGCTCGATGTAATCCCTCGAGGTCGCCCATTCGATGAACTGCTTTGCCGCGTCCTCCTGCTGCGTGCCGGCCGGGATGGCGAGCGCCCAGGCCCAGAGCCAGTTGGAGCGCTTCTCGACGCCTTCCGCGTTCGGCGCCAGCGCGAAGCCCACGCTGTCGGCCACGGTGGAGTCATTCGGATTGGTCACGAAGGACGCGGCCACGGTCGCATCGATCCACATGCCGCAGCGGCCCTGCTGAAACAGCGACAGGTTTTCGTTGAAGCCGTTGGTCGCGTAGCCCGGCGGGCCGTAGCTGTTCATCAGGTCGACGAAGAAGGTCAGCGCCTCCTCCCACTCGGGCTGGTCGAACTGAGCGTTCCAGTCCTCGTCGAACCAGCGTGCGCCGAAGGAATTCGCCGTCACCGTGATGAACGCGCCGCCTTCGCCCCAGCCGGGCTTGCCGCGCAGGCAGATGCCGTAGACCTCGTTCTCCGTGTCGTGCATGGCCGCCGCCGCTTCGCGGATGAACTGCCATGTGGGCGCCTCGGGCATCTCAAGTCCGGCCTCTTCCATGAGATCGGTGCGATACATGACCATTGAGCTTTCGCCGTAGAACGGTGCCGCATAGAGCGTGCCGTCATGGCTCAGGCCGCCGCGCATGGCGGGCAGGATATCGTCGACGTCGTATTCCTCGCTGAGATCGTCCAGCGGGACGAGCCAGCCATTGGCGCCCCAGATCGGCGTCTCATACATGCCGATCGTCATGATGTCGAACTGGCCGCCATTGGTGGTGATGTCCGTGGTCACGCGCTGGCGGAGGACGTTTTCCTCCAGCGTGACCCACTCGACGCCGATGCCGGTCTGCTCGGTGAACAGATCCGTGTAGCCCTGCATGCGGATCATGTCGCCGTTGTTGACGGTGGCGATGGTGATGGTGGTGTCCTGGGCCGATGCGGCGGCTGCAAAGACGCACAGCGCAAGGGCAGAGGACGCACGGAGCGCGGTTCTCGGGGACATCCTAATCCTCCCTAAATTGGATGTTATGTGACGGGAAGGCTACGGTCTGAATTTACCGTGCGTCAAGATTTTTCTTTACGCGCGCTAATTTTCAGGCGTCACGCAGAGGCTCGCAGGATCAGACGGGCCGGGATGAGCGTCTCGGTCCGCGCGCCGAACCGCCCGCCCGCTTCGATCAGGGAAAACAGCGTTTCCATGCACTTGTCGGCCACCGCCTCGTATTCATGGGCCGCCGTGGTGAGCGAGGGACAGGTGAAGCGGGAGAACGGGTGATCGTCATGTGACGCGATCCGGAGCGCGCATCCCTCGCCCCGCCCAACCCGCAAGCCGCGCTCGTAACAAGCCGCGAGAAATCCGATGGCGAGTCGGTCGTTGCTGCACAAGACGGTATCCGTCGCCAGTCCGCCGGAGGCGATCACGTCATGGGCACCCTGCCGCCCGATCTCCTCGAAACCCCATCCCTCGCCCTCGACCTTGACGACATGCGGCTCCAGCCCCGCCTCCTCCATGATCCGGATATAGGCATGGCGCCGCTTGTTGGCGTTGGGGTTGGCAGGGTTGCGCATCTCGAAGAAACACGGCGGCGACCCGGTACGGCAGAGATAGTCCACCGTCTGCTTCACGAAGCTGAAATTGTCAGACCCGACAAAGGCTTCGCCCATCCCCTCGATATTGCTGTCAAAGAGGACCGTGGGCACATCGCGGCAGAACCGCTCGATGGCGGCGCGGTCCGACAGCCGCCCGAGCGGCGCCATGAACACCCCGGCCGGCTTGAGCGCGGTCAGCCCCTCGAGGATCTCCTTCTCCAGCTTTCGTTCCCCGTGCGCGCTGTAGAGGATCGGCGAAAACCCCGCCTCGATGCAGCGCAACTCGATGATGCGCGCGATCTCGGCGAAGAACGGGTCGGCGAGATACGGCACGACGATTCCGACATTCTTCGTCAGGCTGCGGTTCTGGTTCACCGCGAAGATATTCGGCCGGAAATCGTAACGCTCCAGCGCCGCCTCGATGCGCTCACGGGTCTTCGGGCGGACGCTGGCGGGGTCGTTGAAGTATTTCGACACGGTCGGACGGGACAGCCCGCTCAGCGCGGCGAACTCTTCCATGTTCCTGATCTTTTGCTCGCTCATGACATGGCCCCTTCACGTTGTTGCGGGCGGGGCGGCCCGTTCGGTCCAGATCGCACTCCAGAAGACCCTCAAAATATGACGCGAGTAAAGTTTTTTCTTGCATCTCCCGTGCCGGGCCGGTTGGCTTCGGGCACTTGCGGGATCGGCGCGCAACCTCGCACATGCCATCCCGGTGTGGAAGGCCGCGATGGGCTCGCGACGCTGGAGGGTCATCACCATGTATCTCGGCATCGACCTCGGCACGTCTGCCGTGAAAACCTGCGTCATCGGCATCGGCGGCGAGGTCGAGGCGACAGGATCGGCGCCACTCACCGTCCTGACCCCGTTCAACGGAGCGAGCGAACAGGACCCGGCGTCTTGGTGGGCGGCGACCCGCGCGGCCATCGGCGCACTGCCGCCGCCGCTGCGCGCGCAAGTCCGCGCGATCGGCCTGTCTGGCCAGATGCACGGTGCCGTCCTGCTTGACGCCGACCACCAGCCGGTGCGTCCTGCCATCCTGTGGAACGATGCGCGGGCCGCCGCCGAATGTGCCGACATGCTCGCGGCCGAACCGCGTATCGGCGAGATCTCGGGCGTTCTGCCCATGCCCGGCTTCACGGCGCCGAAGCTTCTTTGGCTGCTGCGGCACGAGCCTGACGCCCATGGCCGCGTCGCCTCGGTCCTGCTGCCCAAGGATTACATCGGCTTCCGGCTCCATGGCCGGATGGTGACGGACCCGTCGGACGCGGCAGGAACCTCGTGGTTCGACGAGCGCACGCGCCACTGGTCCGAAGAGCTCTGCCGCGTCAGCGCGACCGACATCGACTGGCTGCCGGAGCTGCGCCACGGAACCGAGATCGCGGGCGAGCTGATGCCCGGCCCGGCGGAGGAGCTCGGCCTGCCGGCGGGCATCCCCGTTGCTGCCGGCGGAGGCGACGCGGCGGCGGGGGCCGTGGGGATCGGCGCGGTCTCGGACGGGGACGGTTTCATCTCGCTCGGCACCTCGGGCCAGCTGTTTGTCACGACCTCGGACTATCGTCCCAACCCGGCCAGCCGCATTCACGCCTATGCGCACACGGTGCCGGACCACTGGTTCCAGATGGCGGCCATGTTGAACGGCGCGCGCCCCCTTGCATGGCTCGCCGACCTCCTGCGACGGCCCATCGGGGAGCTGTTGTCGGAGGCGGAGGCGGAGGCGGAGGCGGCGCCGTCCGGCCCGCTCTTCCTGCCGTATCTCACCGGCGAACGGACGCCCCATGGCGATACGGATATCCGCGCCGGGTTCCAGGGGCTGGGCGAGGCCACGACACAGGGCGGTCTCATGCGCGGAGTGGTGGAGGCAATCGCGTTCTCCTTCGCCGACGCCATCGACGCGCTGTCGGCGGCTGGCACGATGCCCGGGACGCTCCTCGCCATCGGCGGCGGAACCCGAAGCGATTTCCTGATGCAGACCATCGCCGACGCCACGTCCTGCCGGCTGGGCCGGAGCGACGGCGCCGATGTCGGGCCCGCACTTGGCGCCGCGCGGCTGGCCTGCGTTGCCTCAGGCGGCGGCAGCGCGGCGGAGGTGATGCGCAAGCCGGCCGTGCGACAGTGGTTTGCGCCGCGGGCGGCCGAAACGGACCGGCTGCAATCCCGGCTCGCGGGGTATCGGGCACTCTATCCGGCGTTGAAATCCGTCCAGACCGCGATGAGGTGAGAACCGGGTCAGAACAGGCGGAACGCGCCGCATGGCACCCTTCGTCATTTGCGATTTACGACCACCCCATCGTTCCAATAATGTGAACGCATGAGCCTGCTGAACTATACCCACCTTCGGGCCTTCCGCGCCGTCGCCGCCGAGGGAAACCTCACGCGTGCCGCCGAGAAGCTGGGGGTGGCGCAATCGGCGGTGTCGACCCAGATCAGGGCGCTGGAAACGCGGCTTGGCCATGCCCTGTTCGAACGTCGCGGACGGACGATGGCCCTGACCGAGGCCGGGCGGATCGCCTTCGACTGCGCCGAACGGGCCTTCGCGGCGGGCGACGAGCTGGTCGAAACGCTGGCCGGTCGCTCGGGCGCGGGGCAGGTCATTCGCGTGGGCGCGCTGGCAACCCTGTCGCGGAACTTCCAACTGAACTTCCTGCGACCGCTCGTGCAGGACCCCGACGTTTCGGTCGTCCTGCGCTCGGGTTCCATCGGTGAGCTCCTGGGCGAGCTGGAGGCGCTGCGGCTCGATGTCGTGCTGACGAACGCCCCGCCCCGCCATGATGCCGCGACGCCGTGGCGCGAGCACCGGATCGACGATCAACCGGTCAGCCTTGTGGGGCACCCGTCACGGCTCCCGCAGGCGGCGGATCTTGCAACGATCATAGCGGCGCAGCCCCTTGTCCTTCCCGCCGAGGGCAGCGCGGTCCGGGCCGATTTCGACCGGTTGATGGCGCGGGAGGGCCTTGCGCCCAAGATCGCGGCCGAGGCCGACGACATGGCGATGCTGCGCCTGCTCGTGCGGGAGAATACCGGCCTCGCGCTGGTTCCGCCGATCGTCGTTCAGGATGAACTCGAGGCAGGTCAACTGGTCGAGGCGTTGCGCCTTCCCGACCTGCACGAGGCGTTCTGGGCCATCACCCTGCCCCGCCGCTTCCCCAATCCGGCGCTCGCCCGCATCCTGTCGAGCGACTGATGCGCACAAAAGAAAAACGCGCCCGAAGGCGCGTCTCTGGGCAGCTTCGACAGGATCCGCGTCAGGCGGCTTCGGCCTCGGCCTGGCTGCGGCGCTCGCTTTCCTCCCGGCTGAGTGCGACCGAGGTGCGCACGCCGGCGGCCACGAAATTCATCAGCCCCTGAACCACGCGCTCGTTCGGATCGATCCCTGCGCAGCTCAGAACCTCGCGCCCGTCGCGCGACCGTGCCCAGCGCGCGATCTGATCGGGACCGTTGCCGTATTTCTTGTCATCGGCAATGGCGTCATCAAGCGCAGCGAGGACCACCGCCGCGAAAAGCTTCCGCGACCGTTGACCCTGTTCGAAGTTGAAGGCAGTGCCATCAACGAAATCCCGCATTTCGTCGTCCTTTGTGTTTTTGCTCTTGCAATTTCCGGCGTGACGCCTCTTATGCCCAATTTTCGTGCAGAGCTGTGATGCGATTTTTGCAGTCGTGGTATTCTCACAACGCATAGCTAGGCAAGAATTCGCACGAAATTCGGTGCTCCGGGCGCCTTTCCTGCCCATATCTAGACGCTACGTCGCATGTATCAAGGCTTTGTCAAGATTTTGCCACATGTTGCGTTCCGCCGAATGGCGACTCTCCCGCCTTCGATTCGACCAAAAGCCGCATACGCGCCACTGCAATGGCTCAGTCCCGCCCCCCGGACCATGGCGTGCGCGGGCCTCGGCGTTGTCCGGCGCGGGGTACGCGGCTCAGATCGGCCAGGGGACGGTCGGCGCCGCGGGGCGACCGGACCCGGCGTACAGTCGGGATCGGACTGTGGCGAGAGCGCGCCACGACGTATTCGACCTCCTCGTGGGGTGGCTTGCCATGGGTCCGCGTCCAGTAGGCAGGCCCGCCGCGCCGCAGGAAGGCGGGCAGCACGAGCACCACACCGGCGATGAAACCGCCCGCGTGGGCCCAGTAGGCCACCCCCCCGCCCGCCACATCCATCGACAGGCCGTTGACCAGTTGCAGGCCGAACCAGATGCCCAGCATCAGCCATGCCGGGATCGTGAAGATCTTGACCAGCACGATGATGATCACGAGGACATCGATCCGCGCCCGCGGGAACATCAGCAGATAACCGCCCATCACGCCGGCGATCGCGCCCGACGCGCCCACCATGGGCACGGTGGACCCCGGATCGGCGAGGATCTGCCCCGCCGCGGCCGAAAGCCCCGAGACGAGGTAGAAGGCCAGAAAGCCCAGATGCCCCAGCAGGTCCTCCATGTTGTCGCCGAAGATGTAGAGAAACAGCATGTTCCCGATCAGGTGCATCCAGCCGCCGTGCAGGAACATCGACGTCACCAGCGTATGGCCGGCATCGCCGCTCAACGTCTCGCGCGGGACAAGCGCCCATTGGTCGAAGAACGACATCAGGAGCCGTTCGTTACCGGACATGGAGGGGAAATAGCTGAGGAACACGACCACGTTGATCGCGATCAGTGCCCAGGTCACGAAAGGCGTCCGGTCTGACGGGTTGTGGTCGCGGATCGGGAACATGCCTAGACCTTGTGCCCTGCAACCGTCATTTCAAGCCCGAGGATGTCGGACCACAACCCGGGTTTCCGCCTGTCATCCCGTCAGTCGAGCTCGTCGACGGCCAGAACCAGCCTGATCTCGCGCCGAACCAGCTTGCGGACGTTGCGGGTGATCCGCTCTCCCAGAGCGCCCTGCAATTCCTCGCGCACGGCTTCTGCCACGATGCGGCGGAGAACCTCCTCCTCGAGGATGCGCGTATCGATCGATCGAAGATCATTGGCGCCCGGAGCGGCCGCCTCCTCGGCGGCCTGGGGCGACGCGTCGGAGGCGTCGGAGTCGACCTGATCGCCCTTGCCCACCAGCACCGTCAGACGCGCGCCCGAGGCGGCGCTGTCGCCCTCGTCCGGTGTGGCCGCGGGCGGCGGCAGGTCATCCAGCAGCGGTGCCGCATCCACATCGCCCGGATCGGACGATGAGACCTCGGCCAAAGGCTCCGTGACCGTGTCGCGGACGCTGCTGAAGGCCACGGTGTCCGCGCCGGCCATGCCCGGTTCCATGTCGGCGCCATCGGCCGCTGAGTCCTCGGCCTCCGGTTCCACCGGGGTGTTGTCGTGGACCGCGCCCGTGTCGGCGATCTCGTCGCCGGGCGTTGCGGGCAGGTCGTCCACGGGGGAGCCCCCTGCGCTCTCCGGCTGCGATGGCGCCGGTGGAGCGGGTTCCTCGGTCGCGGCCTCCGCATCCGCCGCAGGTGACGCATCGCGCGTGGCAGGGCCGGTCGCCCGACGCGAGAAGATGGGCGTGAAACCGGCCACGGTCGGCTCCGTGGCGGGCTCGCCTTGGGTGTCCGCATCCGCCGCGGTGTCGATCCCTGCCGTTTCGCGCACGGCCGCGAGGTCGAGGACGGCGCGATCGGCGGTCTCATCGGGCCAGTTCGCGTCACCGGTCTCGGATTCGAATTGCTCGGCACCGTTCACGAGGCCCACCGGAGCGGCCGCTTCGGTCTGCGCCGAGGCGCCCCAGTCGAACAGGCGCATTTCTGGCCGCCAACCGTCATTGCCGATTGCGCGTGGTTCGTCCGTTGCGTCCGGGGTGTCCGAGCCCCGAGCGTCGTCCTGTGCCGTCAGGCCTTCCTCCGCGCCTTCATCCTCCGGGTTCTGCCTTGTGTCGAAGTGCATGGGACGACGGGCCTCATTGGCAGGAGCGCTCGCCGCCGTCTCCGCCGCGGGCTCGTGCGAAGCAAATTGATGGGCTTCTTCCTCGGCAGGCGCGGAGAGCCCTGCAGAGGAGGGTTCCATCGTCTCGGAGGCTTCGGTTTCGGACTCGGTTTCGAACATTGATGGCGTTTCGGTCAACGCGGCCCCGTCATCCTGCACGGATGTCTCGACCTCGGCCTGCTCCGGAGCGGGCGCGTCGCCGTGCCGTTCGGGCGTCTCCGTCGGGACGTCGACGGAGAAATCCGGATTCTGCGCGGTCTCGGGCTGCATGCCGTGCTGCGCCTCTTCGGCACCTTCCCCCGATGTATCGGGTACAGTGGTCTCCACCATGCCGTCCGCGTACTCCGGCCCCGCTTGTTCTGGCCCCGCGCGCTCCGGCGTCGCCTGTCCGATCTCCGACGTGTTTTCCGTCGGGGCCCGCATCATTTCCGCAAAATTCGGCGCGGCATCGGCGGCCTCCGGCGTGGTTCCGACCGCTTCCGCGGAGTCTGCCGTGCCGCCATCCTCCCCGGCATCCGGAAGGCTTGCCCGCGCCGGGCCATCGGCATCGGTGACGCGCAGCGCCGGCGTCAGGACAAGACGATCCCCGGCGACCGGTCGCGACGCGGCGTCGGAGTCGCGATTCGCTTCCGCCCGGGCCGGACCCGGCTGTTCGGCGACGAGGCGCCGGATGGAGGACAGCACATCGTCGATGTCACCAACGGATTTCGCCGGATCGGGCATAGTGTTCACTCCTTATCGGCTCCGTCACCGGATCCGCGTCCAAGACAGCCCGGACATTCCATCCGGGCTTTCGACGTCCCCACCCAAAGGGACCGAAGGCGTCCCGAGACCGCGCCGAGAATAACGGCACTCAGCGCCGCGCACAACGCAGTGGGTGCAGAGGATCGCTAAGAACCGCTTAAGGTCCGTGCCGCATCGGCCACAGGCCGCCCAGGGGGCGCGGCTCAGTCGCGTCCGACACGCTCCATGATACGGTCGAGCCGGTCGCCCTGCACGCTGCGGACGCGGGCCGGCGCACCGGAGACGAGGTCGGAATAGGCGGCGGGATCGTAGCCGGGAACATCGAGGCCCAGCCTCTCGACGGTCAGAAGACCGCCCGCGGCAAGGATCGCGTAGGCCGCCGAATAAAGGTTGGCCTGCGCCTCGATCCGGCTGATCCGCGCGTCGAGAACGTCCTGCTCGGCATCGAGCACGTCGAGCGTGGTGCGCGCGCCCAGCGATGCTTCCTCCCGCACACCCTCGAACGCCAGTTCGGCCGCCGATATCTGCTGATCCGCGGCCTGGATCTGGGCGTTGGCGATGCGCATCTGTGCCCATTCGTTGCCCATGATCTGCACGTTGACGAGGGTCTGCTGATTGAGCGAGGCGCGCACCGCGCCGAGCTGGGCCAGCGCCTGACGTTCCAGCGAGGCGAGCTGCCCGCCGCGATAGATCGGCTGCGTCAGGGTCAGCCCGATGGAGCCGCCTTCGCCCTCTCCGCCGGGAAAGGGGGCTTCGAACGTGTTGGTCGCGCGCCCGTCCAGCGTGATCGTCGGACGATAGGACGCGCGCGCCCCTTGCACGGCAAGCTCGGCGGCCGTCACCTCGTGCTGGAGCCGCAGGATGGAAGGCGCGTTCTGTCGCGCGAGACCATCGGCCTCGGCCTCGCTGCGCGGCAGGCCCGGGATCTGGCCGAGACCGGCAAGCGCGCCCGGATGGCGCCCCACCGCCAGCGCGAAAAGCTCCCGGCTGATTTCGAGCTGACCGCGCGCGGCGGCCAGTGCCGAACGCGCCTGAGCGAGGCGCGCCTCGGCCTGTGCGACATCGGTGCGGGTGTCCTCGCCCACCTCGAACCGGTCGCGCGCGGCGCGCAGCTGCCGGGTGACGACGCGCACATTCGCCTCGCGCACGTTCACGACCTGAAGATCGCGCCAGACGTTCAGATACGCGGTCACCGCGTCCTGCAGGACCTGCTGTTCGACGGCCACGAGGCCCTGACGCGCAGCCAGCACGGTCTCGCGCGCCGCTTCGATCGCGAGGCGACGACTGTTGCCGGAATAGAGCACCCATTCCGCGACAAGGCTGGCCGTCGCCGTGGTGGTGTCGGCGACGAGGTCGCGGTCCGCCGAAGCCACGAAAGACAAGGTCGGACGCAGCTGCGCCACGGCCTGCGCGATGCCTTCATCCTCGATGCGCAGCAGGAACCTGTTCTGTTCGAGCAGCGCGGAATTCACATAGGCATCGGACATCGCCTGCCGGAGGCTGTCGGCCTTGCCCGCGCCGGTGGCCGCGACCGTAACGGCCATGGCCATGCCGAAGGCGAGCGTGCCGCGCGTCAGTCCGATGAAGAAACCACCCATGCTCATCCCCCCAAGCTCGTCCTCAGTGCCTCGTCACCCGACCTGCTGTGACCGGTCCTGTCGCTGAGCGGGTACCAGCCGGGCGATTGCCGGGCGGCACCGCTTCAGAAGCTGAATGTCTCGGCGCGCTCGAAGCCTGGCAGGACTTCGGCGCTCGCGTTGAATTCCATGCGCCAGTTCAGCCAGCCATCGGATTTCAGCCCGATGCGAGCCTCGCCATGTGCGCCGTTCATGAAGATGCCCACGACGCGCCCGCCTTCGGCGAGTTGATCGCCAAGCGCGTCGGGAAAGACCTCTATGCCGCCGAAGATCAGGATCGCATCATAGGGGCCGGCCTTGGCATGGCCCTCGACCAGCGGCCCGGTCACGATGGCGACGTTGTCGACGCCCTGATCCGACAGCGTGGCCTCGGCGTCGGAGGCGAGATCGGCGTCTTCTTCGACCGCCACCACCGCCTCGACCAGCCGGGCGAGAATCGCCGTGCAGTAGCCGGTACCGGACCCGATCTCGAGCACGACATCGCCCGGCTCGAGGTCCGCCGAGTCGAGCATCTTGGCGATCGTGCGCGCATCGAGCAACGCACGCCCGGGCGCGATCCCGATCGGACCGCCCACATAGGCCATCGCGCGCCGTGATTCGGGAAGGAACGCCTCCCGCGGCACTTCGAGCATGGCGTCGATAATCGGGAACTTCGTCACGTCGGAAGGCCGCACCTGCGTGTCGACCATCGTCACCCGCTGTTTCGCGTAGTCCACCATCGAACTGAACCGAACCGTCTAGTGATTTTAAATGTGTGATCGCACAGGAGCGACCCTCGCGCAACAGCGCTTATGCCGCGCCGGGCGGGCCTGATCGCGGGATGCCGGCAAGGGGTCGGGCCGACCTCTAGACCCGCTTGAAGTAGCTGGCATAGCCCGCCTGACCCAGAACCGACGGCTTGACCTGCGTCACCACCATACCGCACGGAGTGGCGCCGATCTGGGCCAGCGTCTCGAGGGCCGCGTCGAGGTCGGCGGCCGACGTCCCGTTCCACCGCGCCATCATAAGGACGCTGTCCGCCTCGGCTGCGAAGGGCAGCGCATCGGCGACCGCGTTGAGTGGCGGCGTGTCGATGATGGTGATGTCGTAGGCAAAGCGCGCGGCCTCCAGAAGCCGCAGGATGGCGGCAACATCCGGCATCGCGTCCGCCTCCCCGACCCGTGCGGGAAGGCCCAGTACGTCGCAGCGAAGCACCGGGTTCTGCGCCACGGCGCCCTGCAGGGGCTCGCCCGCCAGTGCAGCGGTCAATCCCGGACTGCTGAACCCCGCATTCACCGACAGGGTCCGTTTGCGCGTATCGGCGTCGATGACGAGCGTCCGGAAGCCGCGCGCCGCGAACTGCCGCGCCATCGACAGGACGGCCGAGGTCTTGCCGTCGCCGCTATGGGGCGAGACGACGGCGAACACGTGCGGGGCCTCGCCCACGCGAGAGATCATGAGCCGGGTAAGCAGCGTCTCGACGGCTTCGGTGAAATGCGCCGCGCGCGGGCCGACGAGCCCCCGCATCTCCGAGCGGCGCTGCGAGAAGGGAACGCGCGGGAAGGCACCCAGAACCGGCAGCCGCGTCAACCGCGAGAACATCCGGATCGACCGGATGCCCTTGCGCGCGGCCTCGCGCAGGAACACACCGACCAGCCCGAGAAACAGCCCGACCGCCCCGCCGACCACGAGGATGCGTGTCTGCCTCGGAGCGGCGGGATGAAGCGGCAGCATGGCCGAGGACAGGATGCGGCTATCGGGGCGGTGCAGACCCTCCTGCGCGATGGTCTCCTGCAGGCGCGTCAGGAGGTAGCGGTGAAGCGTGCGAATGGCCTCCGCCTCGCTCACCAGTCGCTCGCGGCGGACGATGGTGTCCGTGGTCGCCCCGTTGGGACCAAAGCGAAAATCATCGACCCGGGTCTGCACCTCCAGAAGCTCGGCCTGCAGTTCCGACACGCGGTTGCGCAGCCAGTCCGCCGCACGCCGGCTTTCGGCGATTTTCCTGTCGACCTGCTCGGCGATGTAGGTCTCGACGATCGTGTTCGCGATGATCATCGACTTCACCGGATCTGACGTGGTCACGGAAATCTCGAAGATCAGGCTTTCCGGCAGGTTCCGCACCTCGACCGCGCCCAGCAGATTGCGCAGGGCGATCTCGCGCGCCAACTGCGCTTCGCGTGCGTCGGACTGCCCGCCCGCGGGGACAGCCGGTATCGGATTGAACTCCGGGTCCCGATCGAGCGCCATCACGTCGACCACGCGGCCCATCAGGTCGATCCCTCTCAGAACCCCGATCTGCGTGTTCAGCGACGGCGTGTCGCGCGACAACTGCCCGGTGCTCTCGTCGAAGCTGATGAAGGCCCGTTCGCCGGTTTCCAGAACGATCGAGGCCGCTGCCCGGTAGGTCGGTGTCGCGACGTTGAACGCGTAGTGATAGGCCAGTGCAAGGCAGGCGGCTGTCGCAATGAAAACGATCCACCAGCCGCGTCCGATCGCGGCCACGATCGCGCCCAGACGGATGAGATCCGTTTCGCGAGGGGGCTCGGCCTGTCCCGCGTCGCGCGCGGGTGCGAAAATCGACGCCTGTTCATTCACCCGGGACGTCCTTCCCGACGAGAGGCAGGCGGGCCGTGACGGATGGCGACCGGCCGGCAAGCAGCGCCTCGTAGAGCGCCACGTGACGCGCCACCGCATGGGCCATGTCATAGCGTTCGACGAAGCGGGTCGACCGGCGCGGAAGGCCGACCAGCGCCACCATGGCCGCACCGATGGCCTGGGGATCGTACGGATCGAAGCGCAGCGCGCCCTCGCCCGCCACTTCGCGCAGCGTGTCGATATCGGAGACGGCGACCGGCAGGCCGGCCGCCATGGCCTCGATCAGCGCATTGCAGAAACCCTCGAACTTCGAGGGCATGACAAAGGCGTCCCATTGCCCGAGTTTCTCGTAGACGGCCTCCCGGGTGAGCGCCCCGGTGAACACGACGGCGTTGGCGACCCCGGCCGCACGGGCGGTCCGCACGAGATCGTCCATCAGCGGCCCGTTGCCCACAATCTCGAGCCGCAGGTCACGCCCCGTCACCGCCCGCGCGATGGCCAGCCCCTTGATCATGCGCGCCTGGTTCTTCTGCGAGACGAGGCGTCCCACGTGACCCATGCGGATCACATGATCCTTGCGCATCGTCCTTGCAGCCTTCGACCGGACCTGGCGGAGGTTCAGACCGTTGTGGATGCGTAGCGCCCTACGGCCCGCAAGCCACCGCTCGATCCGGGAGAACGAGGACAGCGTCGCGTCGGAATTGCACACGATCGCCCGCAGGAACGGATAGAGGATCAGGTTGACCGCACCCTGATGCCAGCTCTGGCCCCTGTGATCGTTGTGTTCCGTCTTGACGAGAATGGGAACCGGCCGGACGGTCAGCGCGACCAGCGCGCACCAGAAAGCGGAGACGGCGTGGTGCAGATGCACGATATCGGGGGAATGCGATGCCAAGAGCCTCCGCAAACGGCGGATGGCGCCGATGTCGAACGGACCCTTCGCGGCGAGGATATCGACCTCGCGCCGGTCATGGTCCACGGGATGATCGCCCTGCGCGTAGAAACCGGCAACGCGGGTGCCCGGCTCGCGTTTCCGTAGCGAAAGCGCGAGTTCGAGCGGAATGGATTGCGAGTCCGCGATGCTGACGAGATGCAGAATTCTCAAGACATTTTTTTCGGCGTTCGATTTGAATTGATCCCGATGGGACGGATCATTTCTGGGCATCGGCATATTAAGAAACGGTTAACTCAGGCACGCGTATCCTGCGGCCGTTTACTGTACCGGTCGTCGCGCAAGTCGTGGAACGCTTTCCCACCGCAGGCCATGGCCATTCTCGACGAACACCGAAGGCGCCCGAGTGACCGTTTCGGCAAAAGACTTCGCCATCGCCCTGCTCGGTCTCATCTGCGGCCTGATCTTCTTTGGGCAGGACCTGCGCATCGGCCTGCGTATCCGGATCTTCGATATCGGTCTGATCGCGGTCGGTGCGGTCTTCGCATGGCACGCGCTCACCCGGGGCGTGGCGCGGCAGACCGCACCCTTCGTGATCGCCTTTTCCGCCTTCGTTCTCTACATGACCTGCAACGCCCTTCTGCAGGGCACGATCGGAACGGCGGCCAAGGAACTGGCGCAGATGACGCTCTTTGGCGTGTTCTTCCTTGCGCTGGCGCAGTTTCTGGATGACCGCAGCAGCCTTGCGACCTTTCTTGCGGTCATGCTCGTCACGCTCTGGGCACTGGCCCTGCACAACGCGGCGCACCACGTCTCGGCGGGGTCGTTCGCGGGCTGGAAAACCCTGGGCGACCAGAAACTCACGCATAGCGTGATCGTCCTGATCATGGCGGTCGTGACGATCTCACCCCTTCGGCCAAGGCGGTGGTGGTGGATCGCGCTTCTGGTCGCGGCCATCGTCATGCTGTTCCTGTCAGGCGAACGGAAGGGCTGGGTGGCAGCGGCGCTCGCGGTGTTCATGGCACTGGTGATCTCGGATCAGGGCGGCATCGGCCGGCGCGCGGTACGCCGCACGCTCGGCGTGGCCCTGTCGGCCGCCGGGCTCATTGCCATCGCCTCGATCCTCGCGCCTTTCGTGCCCTATCTCGAGAAGCAGCTCTTCAGCTCGATGGATTTCGTGACCCTGCTGCTTTCTGACGACGCGGGTCTCGGCGCCGGGACCACCACGGAATCGAACCGCAACCGGCTGGCGATGATCGAGATCGCGATCCAGCAGATACGCGAGAACCCGATTTTCGGCATCGGGCCGGAAGCTTTCCGCAGTGATGCGATGGCCCGCGGCTTCCTGCCGATCCCGGCCGGCGACATCGCCACGGGGCCGCATAACGAGATCCTGCGAATCGGGGCGGAGCTCGGGTTCGCAGGGCTCACGCTCTACCTGTTTGCGCATGGGGTGGTGCTGCTCCGGACCCTGGTGCTGATCGAAGCCATGTCCCGCCTCGATGCGGCCGAGCGGCTGCGCGTACGCCTCGGCTTCGCGTTCCTGGTCTACGGTTTCATCGTCAACCTGTTCCTCGCGGGCGGCGGGCTGAACACGTTTTTCGTGATGCTGCCCGCGGCGATTGTCTTTTCCGTGCGCCTGCCGGACCCGAGCCCGGCCAAGGCCCCATGGCCGCTGGCACCGCATCCCTTGAGCTAGGTTGCGCGGATGCCAGGGGGACGGGTCGAATTCGAAAGCCTGCGCGGGGCGCTGACTGGCAACATCGTCGGACGCCTGGTGCAGATGGTCGCGCTCCTGCTCTCTGCGGTGGTGCTGGCGCGGCTGCTGGGGCCAACGGGGCTGGGCCTCGTTGCCATCGCCGCAGCCACGGTGCGGCTGGCGACCATCCCGGTGGAGGAAGGCGCGGCCAAGCTCTGCGAACGGGAGATCGCGGGCGCCATCGGGAAATCGGACAGGTCGCAGGCGATTGCCGCCCTCCGCTTCGGTGCGATCGCGACCGTCGCCTTCGGAACCATGGGTGCCCTTGCCGTCTGGGGACTCGGTCCGATCGGGTTGGAGAACGGCGTCCTGCCTGCAGCCCTCGCGCTTTTGTGGACGAATGCCGTCACCGCGACGCTGCGTGGGGTCCTGCGCGGCGAGGGCCAGACCACGCGGGCCATCGCGATCACCAATGCGCAGTCCTTTCTGGCGCCACTCCTCTGCCTTCTGTGGGCCGCGGGTGCCGGCGGGCTCACCCCCGCCGCGGCGCTCTGGCTGCAGTCGGCCAGCAAGATCGCTCTCCTGCCGGTTCTGATCCTTTTCATCCGCCGCTACTGGCGGCTGGTCGGGGACAGGACTGGGGGCGCCACCACACGCTCGGGATGGTTGGGCGAGTCCCTGCAGTTCGCGCTTCTCGGGTTGGTGACCGTAGCGCTGGCCGAGCTTGGCACGGTCATGCTGGGCTATCTTTCGACCCCTGAGCAGGCGGGCCTTTTCCGCATCGCCTCCCGCGCGTTCCTGATTGCCGGTTTCGTGGCGCTGGCCGCGCAGCAGGCCTATGGGCCGCGCATCGCCCGGGACTGGCAGGCCGGCAACCGCGCGGCGCTCGAGTTGCCCTCCCGCATGATGAGCATTGCCGCGCTCGGGGGCGCGGTGGTGGCACTCTTGGGCTTCGCGCTGCTGGGGCGCTGGATTCTGGTCCTAGCCTTCGGCCCGGCGTTCGAAGCGGCGTTCCTGCCCGCGCTGATCATGGTCGCCGGAGCGGTGTCGGCGAGTTTCGGCGCCCTGTCGCCGCGCCTTCTCAAGATGACCGGCGAGCAGCGGATCGTCTTTCGCGCCGCGCTTCTCGCGCTGGCCATCGCGGCGGGACTGAACCTTGCGCTGATCCCGCATTACGGGGCGACGGGCTGCGCCGTGGCCTCGGCGCTCGCGGTAACGGCAGGGCGGGTGGTGATGAACCATGGCGTGCGGCGACACCTCGGGTTCTCGGCCGTGCCGAACCGTGCCAGCGCCCGGGCGCTCCTTCGGCGCCTCGTGCGGCAGACGTCATCCTAGCGCTGGTCCAAAAGGGCCGCGCGCCGCCTGAGCCTGACATGCTTGATCCAGCGCCGCCGGACCGGGTTGTGGACCAGCCACGTCCCGACCCGCTCGACACGCCCCGGCGGCTGAGGGGCGGCGAACCCGCGCGGATAGCCCAGAAGTGCGAGCGCCGGACCGGCGATGCTTTCGAAGACCTCCTGTTCGCGCGCCGACAGTGCCGTCTTCCACGCCTCTGCCCGCGCCGGGTCGGGTCTTCGTCCGACGAAACGGTGCTGCGCCCGGGTATAGTCGACCACGCGAAGGGCCCGCGAGATCGGCATGGCGTCGGAATATTCCAGCCCCAGCGCGCCGGAGAGCCGGCGAAGCGCCGTCTCCGGCTCGGCCAGTAGATCCTCGAAACGCACCGTCGCCGCATTCGCGCCCAACAGGCGCTCGGCCGCGAAACCCTCGGCGATGCGGGCCAGCCACCACTCCGCCAGCGCGGCGGCATCCCGGGGGCCCCAGTCGACCGCCTTCATGGAGGCCGCGACCCCCCTTCCGTCTCGCAGAACATGCACGCCGCAGAGATCGAAACCGGAGGTCGCGAGCACCGGGATCGCGCGCAGATGCTCGGGTGTATGGTCGATCCAGACACGCGCGTCGGGTTTGCCCACGTGGCGCGCGTAGTCCGAGACGATCCGGCCGAGGATGGCCGCGCACATGGCGGCGCCCGACATGCGGAGACCGGATTGGGCACCCGTCAAGTCGGGCCATGTCACGGGAATGGGCGCGTTCCAGATGCGGAAGCGCCAATGCCCGGCGATGAAGGCGATGATCTCGCGCGGATCGGGCGGCAGCGTTCCCGATGCGATCGCGGCCAGCGCCTCGCTCGCGAATTGCGCCTCGGGCGTGACGATGGCGTTCTCCGCCGCGCCCAGCGCGTTGCCCACCAGCGTTGTTCCGCTGCGCGGGCAACCGCCGACGACGATCCAGCGCTCGATCATGGGCTGGCGCCGATGCGGCAGTGCCAGGTGCGGTCACGGCACATGCAACACGGCCTCCGGTTCGGCGGATTGGGGTGCGGCCAGGGCAAACCGGCCGCTCCAGGGCGGATCGAGCCCGTGGACCGTCGACAGGCGCGCGACATCGTCGCGGAAGCAGGCCACCAGCGCCATGCGCTCGGCCTGCGTCATCGAAAGCATCGGGGCCTCGACGCGGTTGGCCCGTTTCAGAAGGTCGTACAGCCCCGCGGCCTTCATCCGCCGCGCGAGGCTTCGGGTCGGCGGGAAGTGCCGGAGCGCGCGGGCGCCGACGACCGAAGCGTTGTAGACCGCCGCGCTTCGATAGCCGGTCGCGGCATTGCGGCGCACCTCCGGCCCGGCCTCCAGCAACGGTGCGGGATCGACTTCGAGCCACCCTGCGATCCGAGTGAGCGCGGCCTGCGGCTGAGCCATCACCTGCTCGAAGAACAGGATCAGGAAACGCTCGCGTGGGAAGAGCGTGAACCAGCGGTCGAGCTGCGCGGCATAGAGGCCTCGGCCGACGATGCTCGCATCCCGGCGGTCGATCAGGGTGGCCAGATCCTCCGTGACGTGGCCCTTGGCGCGGGCCATGCGGTAATGCGACCAGGTTCGGGACACCGGATCGCGCAGGAGCACGATGAAGCGCGCCTCGGGCAGTGTCCGGCGGATGCGGCGAGGCGCTGCGGGATCGCAAAGGTAGAGCGGCGTCGCCTCGCCAGCCGGTTTGCCCCTCTCCGCCGCCTCGAAATGGCGCTGATACCAATCAAGCCCGCGTCTCGCGTAGGTGTCGATCTCGCGCCCGTTGGAGTCGAAGCGATTGAAGAAGTGGAGTTCCTTGGTATCTGGCAGGAACAGGTCGGGATGGGCGCGCAACACGTCATGAAGCCATGTCGTGCCCGCCTTTTCCGCGCCGATGATCAGGAAATCGGGACGCAACGTCCAAACCCTCGTGCCTGTCCGACCCGCGTCGGAGCGGTGGCGCAAAACGCCAGCGTCGCCCGCGCAATCGCTAATGCAATCGGATCGTAGCGCCGAAGCGTAAACCATTTCTTAAGTAAGCAGGCGAATAACCGGGAATTGACACATCCCAGAGTTGTTCCATGCCGCCCCGCATCCTTTACATTGCCGGATACAGCAGAAGCGGGTCGACACTGCTGGACATGGCGCTTGCCGGCAGCGGGCGGATCGCCTCGACCGGGGAGCTGACATATCTGCAGGATGATGCGGCCCTGCCCGACCGCCGCTGCACATGCGGCGCGGCCTACGGGGCCTGTTGTCGTTACGCGGGCTGGCTGGCCGCACGACCGGCGAACGAAGCGGACCTTGTGCGCGGCATCGAGCGCCGGGGCAATCTGCGCAGGTTGCTCACAGGCACCGTCGCGGTGGAGGAGGCCCGTGCCTACCGCGCCTATGCCCAAGGCCTTTTCGGCCATATCGGTGCTGCGACGGGCGCCGAACTCATCGTCGACAGCTCGAAATCCGCGCGCGACGCGGCGGGGCGTCCCCTGGCTCTGAGCCTGCTGGCGGGGCTGGACGTGCGCATCCTGCATCTCACGCGCGACCCGCGCCACACCATGCAAACCTACGTCACACGTGGGTCGAACTGGGTTCTGGAGGGCCACCGCGCGCCCCGTCCGTTCGAGACATGGCGGCCGATCCTCGGCTGGACCATGGCCAACCGGATCGCGCGCCGCCTGGGCCAGAAGATCGGCGCGGAGCGCTATCTGCACCTGAAATTCGAGGATGTCCTCGCCGATCCCGCCTCCGCGTTCGGGCGGATCGGGGCCTTCGCGGGGATCGACCTCGGGGACGTGATCGACCATGTCGAAGCTTCCCGTCCCTTCTTCGCCGGGCACATGGTGGGCGGCAACCGCGCCCGCCTGCGGCCGCAGACGATCCGGCCCGACACCGGCGCCCCTGCCCGTCTGCCGCGGGCCCATGCGCTCTGCCTGAACGTGATCGCGCGTCCCCTCGCGAGGGAGTTTGGCTATGGCTGACAGCGCAGCCCGGCGCCCCTTGCGTGTCGTCATGCTGATCAACCTCTTCATGCCCGAGGTTTTCGCGGGGGGAGAGCAGCAATGCCTGCGCCTGTCCCGCGCCCTTCTGGCGCGCGGGTTGGAGCCCGTCATCCTCACCAGCCGGTCACGCCGGGACACCGCCGCCGTCGAAGTGATGCAGGGCGTCGAGGTCCATCGCCTCTGGTGCCCGGTGGAGCCGCAGAAGGGCGGCCGCCATCTGGGCGCGTCGGTGTCGTGGATGCGCAAGGTGGGCCGGTGGATCGACGCGCGACGCGACCGGATCGACCTGATCCACTGCCACCATGCCAAGCTCAACGCCTGGATCGGGGTGCTCGCGGCCCGGCGCATCGGCGTGCCCTGCGTCGTCAAGCTCGGCTCGGCCGGTCCGAATTTCGATTTCCGGAGCCTCGAGAAGAAGCGGTTCGTCTACGGAAGGCTCGCCGCCCGCGAGATCCGCGACGGCGCCAGCGCCTTCGTCGGCACCAGCGCCGAGATGATGGACGATCTGCGCGGCTACGGGATCGGCCCCGACAGGCTCGTGCACATTCCCAACGGTGTGGAGCCACCCGACACCGGTAGGGAGGAAGGCCGAAGCCTCCGGTCCATGATGCGGCTTGGGAACGGCGAAAGACTGGTCCTCTTCGCCGGGCGCATGGAACGGCAAAAGAATGTCGAGACGCTTGTCGCGGCCTTCGCCACCATCCCGGCGCAACAAATCCCCGCGCGCCTCGTCCTTCTGGGCGACGGCGCGTGCCTCGATGCCCATCGGCGGCTTGCGGATACGCTCGGGCTGGCTGGCAGCGTCCGGTTCTTGGGCCGTGTCGATACAGTGGGGGATTGGCTCGAGGCGGCCGATCTCTTCGTGCTGCCCGCCCGGGCGGAGGGCATGTCCAACGCGCTCCTTGAGGCGATGGCCCACGGCGTGCCGCAGGTCGTGTCCGCCGTCTCGGGCAACACCGATCTGGTGGCAGACGGCCGCACGGGCTGGCTCTATGCGCCACCCGAAGATGCGGGCGCGCTGGCCGGTGTTCTGGCCGAGGCGCTGACCTGCCCGCCCGACAGGCTTGCCGCCATGGCGCGGGCCAGCCGCGAGAGGGTGCGCGCGGGCTTTTCCATGGACGCCGTCGCAGACCGTCACGCCGCGCTCTATCGATCCCTGATATCCGGAGGTGAGGCCTATGCGAACGTCGCCTGACCGGACGATCGACATCTCGGTCGTCGTGATCTGCTACAATCAGGAACGCACCGTCGCGGCGGCGCTGGACAGCGTTCTGACCCAGACGGCGCGCGACCGGATCGGCGAGATCTTCGTCGTCGACGATTGCTCGACGGATGGCACGCTGGCGGTGGCCCGGGCCATGGCTGCGCGACATCCCGGGATCACCGTTATCGCCCGGGAGGCCAATAGCGGCGGCTGCGCGGCACCGCGCAACGACGGCATCCTGCGGGCCGCGGGAACCCATGTGGCGCTGCTCGACGGCGACGATACATGGCATCCGGACAAGATCGCGACACTGATCGCGGCGCTCGAGGCCTGTCCGGGGATCGGCCTGCTTTATTCGGACTTCGTGACGTTCGACGCCCTGACAGGGCAGGAAACGCGGGGCACGGCCAATCACCACGCGGCCACGGATGCCGACCAGCTGCGCCGCTTCTTCATCCATGGCGGGCCGGTCCTGCCGTCCTGCGCGGTGCTGAGCCGGGCCGCGATCGAGGCGGCGGGGCTGTTCGATGCGACCATGCCCTTCAACGAGGATTCCGAGTACTGGCTGCGCGTCGCCGCCGTGGCTCCGATCCATCACCAGCCGCTTCCGCTCCTGCGCAAGCGGACGTGGTACGGCAGCCTGGGGTCCGAGAAATACGGGCTGGAAAACCTCGCCTGCAAGGCGGAGATCACGCGCCGGATGGTCCGCATCGTGCCGGGGCTGGCCGATGCTGTCCCGGCGCGCGAGGCGCGGATCGCCTACAAGACGGCGCTGCATTTCTTCGCCACCGGCGACAGGGCGGCTGCGCGGCGGCAGCTGCGCCGGTGTCTGGGGCTCGACCCGACGCTGGGCAAGGCGCGGCTTGCGCTGGCGCTGTCCTACATGGCCACCGATCCCGACGCGGCGCTGCATCGCGCGCGCGGGCTGTGGGCCCGGCGCCCCCTGGCGCTACGCTGATGCGCCGGTCAGCCCCCCGACCCGGCGAGCGCCCGCTGAGGGTGGTGCATGTGATGACCTCGCTCCTGTCGGGCGGCGCGGAGGAGAACACGCTGGCGACCTGCCGTGGGCAGATCGCGCGCGGCTACGACGTGTGGCTCATCCATGGGAATGACGCCGATCCCGCGACCCTCGCGACCGTTCCCACCGGGGTCCGGCGGCTGGCGGAACCACGGCTGCGGCGCGAGATCAGGCTGGCCTCCGATCTCGCGGCGCTCGTGTCGCTGGCCCGCTCGTTGCGGCGGATCGAGCCTGACGTGGTGCATACCCACCAGTCGAAGGCCGGGGTGCTGGGCCGGTTGGCGGCATCGCGCGCCGGGGTTCCGGTGATCCTGCACAGCGTGCACATCCTGCCTTTCCTGAACGTCTCGTGGCCCAAGCGGATGCTCTACCTCGCGCTCGAACGCCTCGTCGCACCCGTGACGGACGGGTTCATCTCGGTGGCGCAGGGCATGCATGACGCCAATCTGGCCGCCGGCCTCGGCACGCGCAAGAGCAACCATGTGGTCTATTCCGGCATGGACCTCGGGCGGTTTCGCGGGGCCGTGCCGGCGCCCGAGGCGCTGGAGGGCCAGATGATCGCCCTCGTGGCGGCACTGGAGCCGCGCAAGCGGCATGCGGCCTTCCTCGAGGTCTTCGCGGAGGTGGCGCGGGATCGGCCGGGCCTGAACCTCTGCCTGTTGGGCACGGGACCCGAAGAGGCCGCGCTGCGGGCACAGGCGCGAAGTCTCGGCCTTGACGCGCGCGTGCGGTTCATGGGCTTTCGCGCCGACGTGGAGCGGTGGATCGCGGCGGCCGATCTTTGCGTTCTGCCGTCCATGCGGGAGGGCCTGCCCCGGGTCGTGGTCCAGTATGTCGCCGCCGGCAAACCGGTCGTGGTCACCCATCTGGAGGGCATCGAGGAGATCGTGGAGAACGGCGTGAACGGCTTCGTGGTCGGGCGCGACGATTTCGAAGCCATGACGTGCGCCGTCGCCAGGTTGCTCGACGATCCGGAACTGGCCTGCGCGATGTCGCAAGCAGCGCGGGCGCAAGACCTGTCGTGCTGGTCGGTAGAGCGGATGGAACCGGCGATCGACCGGATCCTGCAGGACATCCTGCGGCGAAAGGCGGAGATGCCAGCCATCGAGCAAAGCCCAGCGGCGATCCGTGGCGAGGCAAGGGGCCGCGTCGGATCGTCCGTGCCACAGCGCAACTAGCGCTACACTGACACCACCGCTTCGCGCGCGGCCCGCGCGCCCTCGGTCTTGCCCCGCCGCATCCGCGCATGGGCCAGCGTCCGCTGCGCCGCCGTGACCACGGCCCAAAGCAGGACCGGACCGGCCATACCAGCGGCGAATTGCAGGCCCTGAAGTGCCAGCGGCTGAAGATGCCCGCCCAACAGGGTCCGGACGGCCAGCAGGAACGGGTAATGCAGGAAGAAGATGAACAGCACCGCCTGACCGATCAGCAGGACGGGCTGCGCCAGAGGCCGGGGAAGGCGCAAGACGGGGATCCAGATCAGCAGGACCGTCGCCGGGATCGCGACCCAGACGCGCATCTCGGCTCCCGGAACGCCGAGCCCGAGGAACATGACCAGCATCAGCGGCACGCAACAGACGGTCAGGACCGCACGGTCCACGCCGCTGGCATCGCGCGCATGGAGAACGGCCCAGAACAGCCAGCCCAGCACGAAGTTCCAGGCGTGCAGATGCGGAAGCTTGTCGGCAAGGTGATCGGTGTCGACCGCGACCTGTGCCGCCACCGCAAGCGCCAGCGCCCCCGCAAGCCACCCCGCCGCGCCGGCGACGGGCGCGCGGCGGAGCCGCTGCAGCATGCCCGGCAACGCGAGAATGGCCACGATGCCCAACAGCATCTGCAGCATGACCTGCGTGTACCAGATCGGGAATTTCGACACCCGTTCGGTCGTGAACCAGTTGCTGACCATGAAAAGCTCGGCGGGGTCGAACCGTCCGAAAACGGCGAACCAGAACAGGCAAAACACGACCGACCAGACCGCCAGCGGACGGGCGAAACGCATGACCTGCAAGGCCAGAACCGACCTGTCCCGCCCCCCGAAGCAGAGCTGTGCGAAGGCGATGCCGGAGACGAGGAACAGGAGGTTCAGGCCGCCATGGACCGGCGCCGCGAAGGCGTGATTGGCCACGACCGCGGTGATGCCCAGCGCCCGCAGCCCGTCGCGGGTGTCGATCTCCCGGCCGGGGGGCGCGCTAGACAAAGGATGCCTCCCTCAGATGCTCGAGTTGCATGACCGTCATCTCGTCCCAGCCCTCGGGCACCTCGCGAAGAATTTCCTCGAGCGACAGGAGCACCTGCATGTAGCTCAGGGAATCGCCGCCCGCCTCGCGAAAGGTCACGGTCCGGTCCCGCACGCGGGGTCCCAGAACGGCGCGGTAGGCCTCGAGCACCGAGGTGGGTTTTCGCGCGCGGCCGGTCAGGATCCCGACGAATTCCCGTAGAAAGACCCGTGGCAGGCTGGGCGGCGCGTCGGGCGCGGCATGGGCGGCGAGGAGCGCCTTGTAGTCGATCTTGCCGCTGGCAAGGCGCGGGACGGCGCGGTTTTCGACGATCACGAAGACCGCCGGCGGGAGGGCCAACTCCGCCGAAAGGCTGGCCACCAGCGCCTCCCTTTCGGCAACGGGCGCGCCGACGCCGACCACGATCCGGTCGTCGGTTCCGGTGACGGCGACCTCCGGAAACGAGCGCCTGAGCGATTGTTCGATATCGTCCAGCGACACGCGGATGCCATAAGGTTTCACGAAGCGGGAGGTTCGCCCGTCGATGTAGAAGAGGCCGCGCGCGTCGAAATGGGCGATGTCACCGGTCCTGAGGGCGGGAATGACTTCGGTGAAGGCAAGATCCTCGCGGCTCTCGGCATAGCCCACCATGACGTTGGGGCCTTCATAGACCAGTTCACCCGAGGTGCCCGGTTCGGTTATGGGCCTGCCCGCCTCATCCACGAGCGACAGCCGCCCGCCAGGGATCGCCTGCCCGATCGATCCGGGCGCCTCGGCGGCGAGGTCGGGGGGAAGCCAGCTCATCCGGGGGGCGGCCTCGGTCTGGCCGTACATGACGCAGAAGTCGACGCCATGGGGCGCGCCCGACTGCGCGAAGGCGCGCACGAGGTCGGGGGCAAGCCGCCCGCCTGCCTGGGTCAGAAGCCGCAGGGTCGGCACCGCGCCCGGGTCGAAGCCCGCGCGGTGCAGCAGCTCGAAGCTGAAGGGCACGCCCGCGACGTTCGTCACGCCCTCGCGCCGGGCCAGCGCCCAGAACCCGGGGCTGTCCATGCCGAGATCGGTCACCACGAGCCCCGCCCCGGCGGCCAGATGGGTGTTCACGACAGACATGCCGTAGGAATAGAAGAGCTTGAGCGAGGTGATCCCGATATCCGCGCCGCCCAGCCCGAGATAGGAGATGATGGCCCCGGTGTTCGCGGCGATATTGGCATGGCTCAGTTTCACGAGCTTGGGCGTACCGGTGGAGCCGGAAGTGGACAGCAGGATCGCGATGTCCTCGTGTATGCCCTGCCCGGTTCCCGCGACGTGAAGCGACTGCTCCGACGCAGTGTCGATCACCACGTCCGGGCGGTAGCGCGCGATCAGCCGCGCGGTGGCCTCGGTCTTGGCGGGGTCGAGCAGATGCACCGCGTAGCCGCGCCGGACCGCGCCGATATAGGCGAGGATCGCGTCGGCTGTCATGTGCGCCTGGAGGAAGGCAAGGCCTGTCCGGGGCAGGTCCGTATCGGCGAAGAGCCCGTCGGCCGTCGCCACCGCCTCGGCATATGTCCAGCGCCGGTCGCCTTCGACGAGGCAGGTGCGGTCGCCATGCCGCTCGAGTTGCGCGAAGATCGAATGCACCGCGCCTCCTTGCGTTGCAGTTCCGGGTGACGAGAGCGCCGGTCGCTTACCGGAATGGATGCGACGATCCCGAGGCGGGCCCGCCCTCTCGTCGTGCACGGGACAACGGTCCGTCCGCCGCCCAGATCGAGCCCGGCGGCGACACCGCGCGGCCCCGGTGGCTTCATGAGGCAAGAGCTTGGTTAATTTTGCGTAAACCGGGCGCAGAGCCCGGGCGGCACTGGTGCGGAACGATCCATGCGCTTGTCGCCATGCGCGCATTTCTTCAGGCCTGGAGAAAAGCGACCATATCAGCCGCGATAGAACATGGCGCAGATTCAATCCGCGATGGAAGGAATTTCCCCCAATTAACGCTTCCTTAATCTAGCAGGCAGTTTAATCGAATTGGGGAAAGCGAGCGGGAAAAATTAACCTTTTGGTCGAACCCGGTCGGAACCCATGCTCACACTCCCAGATATCGCACCATTTTCTCACGCTGGGTCAGGTACATACCCTGTTGGCGGGACTCTCAAACGTGGCTTTGACATTGGCTTCTCCATTTTAGCCATAGCTGCCTCGGCACCGTTAATTCTCATCATCTTTTTGTTAATAAAGATGAACAGTTCGGGACCGGCATTTTATGTCCACCGCAGGATTGGGCGCGACGGCCGGGAATTCGGCTGCGTCAAGTTCCGGACGATGCATGCGGACAGCGACGCGAGGTTGCGCGACTTGCTTGCGCGCGATCCGACCGCCGCAAGAGACTACGCAACCCGTGCCAAGCTCGGGAACGATCCGCGCATCATAAGGGGCATCGGCACCGTTTTGCGGAAAACCAGCCTCGACGAGGTGCCGCAGTTCTTCAACGTGCTGAAGGGCGACATGAGCGTGATCGGCCCTCGCCCGGTCACGAAGGAGGAGCTCGATCGCCATTACGGCGCCAGCGCCCCGGACGTGTTGAGGGCGCGGCCCGGGATCTCGGGGCTTTGGCAGGTGTCGGGCCGCAGCGGCCTGAGCTATGCGGAGCGTGTGCGGCTCGATCTCGACTACGTGCGCAACTGGAGCTTCATGAGGGACGTCGCGATCCTGCTGCGCACGGTGGTCGTCGTGATCCTCGGCCGAGGCGCCTGCTGAGACGGCCGCGCTGCGCGATCAGGCCGAGCGGCGATAGACGAACTCGGGCAGGACGACGGGCCATTCCCCGCGCGGCGGTTTTGCGAAACCGTCATCCTTCGCCGGATCTTGCCGGCCGGCCAGAAGCCATGCGATGTGCGCCTCGTCGCAGACATAGCCCTCGGGCGGGGCGAAGTCGTTTCTCATCCTGCCGATCACGGCGCCGTCGTCGTTTTTCAGGATCCAACGCCGCATCGGATCTGCCTGGTCCCTGACAAGGCTGACGCGGTCGCCGGTATTCGCGGCCTCCAATGCATGGAACCACGGCCCCCGCTCGGACAGCCATGCGCCGAAGCTGAAATGGACGTCACGGGCGGTGGCCCGCCGGTAGAGCCTGTCGGTCGCCTCCAACGGGGCGTCGGGCACCACGCCGCGCCGGCGCAGAAAGGCGGCGGGCAGGGCATCGGCCCCCAGAAGCGCATGCGGCGCCTGCGCCTCGATGATCGACAGGGACCGGCGGGCGCGGGTCATGGCGACGTAGAAAAGGCGGCGCTGTTCGTCGGGATCGGTGTTCGGCCGGGGCTGCCACGCATCGTCGAGCACCACGACATGGTCGAACTCCAGCCCCTTTGCGGAATGGGCGGTGGTCAGGACGAGGCCTTCGCCCATGCCGCCGAACTCCCGGCCCCAGTCGGCGATCCAGCCCAGCGCGTCCCTGATGGCGATTTCGGGCGCACCGAATTCCGCGTCCATGCCAGCGACGAGATCGCGGAGGCACTGCCAGATCGGCCCCGCGCCCCTGGACCGGAGCCAGTCGCGGACCGCCTCCACCGGGACCATGGGCGAGGACCGCTGTTCCAGCCATCGGGAAAGCATGCGGTATTCGACAAGGTCCGAGATTTGCGGACGATCCCGTGCCTCGCGCCGGTCGCTGACGGGGATGCCCTCTGCCTCGCAATAGCTCCGCACCGGATCGAGGGCGGCCCAGGTGTGGGCGATCACCGCCGTCCGCCCCCATGACCAGCCGTCAAGCAGGCCAGAGAGGCGGCGCAGCTCCGACACGGCGCCCAACGCTTGATCCCGCGGCGTGACAAGCCCGGTGAGGACCTGCACCCGCCCCTGCCCGACCGGGTCGCGGTCCGCGACAGTGCCGCCCGCGGGAAGGCTCTCCCGGGCGGTGTCGATCCGGATCGGATGGTCGGTCTTCATCCTCTCGCGGCCGGGTCCGATCACGTGGTTGGCCGCGTCGATAATGTGCCGGCTCGAGCGGTAGTTCTGCGTGAGGTAGGTCGGGCGGGCGCGGAAATCGTCGTGGAAGCGGCGGATGAACTCGACCGAGGCGCCGTTGAAGCCGTAGATCGCCTGGTCGTCGTCGCCCACGGCGAACAGAGTGCGGCGGCTGTCGGGATCGCTTCGGGCAAGTCCCGCGATGGCCGAGATCAGCGCGTATTCGTCGGGGCCGATATCCTGATATTCGTCGACGAGGATCCAGCGATAGCCTTCCAGAAGGCTTTCCTTGGCGGCGGCATCCTCCTGCATCATCCTGACGGCACCGCGCAGGATCGACCGGAAATCCTCACCCTTCGGGCGTTCTCCCTTCAGGCTCCGCCCCGTCAGCCAGAGCGCCAGCCCGTGGCAGGTCCGCACCGTCACCCCGCGCGCCGTGTCGCCGACAAGCGCGCGAAGCCGCGTACGGATCTCGTGGGCGGCGTGCTGGTTGTAGGCCAGCGCCAGGATGCCGGAGGGGTCCTCGCGCTTGACCGACAGGAGATAGGCGATGCGATGGACCAGGACCCGCGTCTTGCCGGAGCCGGGGCCAGCGAGCACCAGCACGTTCGATTCCTGCCGGTCGTCGGAGACGATGTCGATCTGGTCGGGCGCCTTCAGGTCGTCGACGATCCGCGCATAGAGCGCGGGGCGGACCGGACGCTCCGTCTCGGGCAGCTTCATGTCGGGCAGCCAGCGCGACACGAAGGGCCGTGTCTCCATCGTGAAATAATCGCGGACGAGCTTCTGCGCCTGATCGATGTCGCCCAGCGCCAGCTCGCCATAGCGGGACATGATATGCACCTGGCGCGTCAGTTCGGTGTAGTGGTCTGCAAGCGGCCTGAAATCGGCTTCCGTGAAGCCGCGCGTGTCCTCCGTCAGCCGCACGGTGATCGCGGGCGAGAAGAGGAAGAGGCCGGAGCCCACGAAAAGCACATCGAGCGCATGCATCCACAAAAGCGCCCGGTCCACATGGCGCGGCGTCAGCCCCGGGATGCGGGAGCGGATGTCGAGATCCTGCTCCAGCAGATCGTAAAGCTCGGTCAGCGCGACGGGAACCGGAAGAGCCGCGCCCCGCGCGCCCTTCTCGAGGCGACGGGTCAGCTCCTTCACCAGTAGGCTCGCGACGGCTTGCCGCCTGCTCGACGCTTCCCGCAGTGCGTCCATGTCGCCGTGAAGCGTCAGGTGAATGCGTTCCCGGTCGACCTGCCGCAGTTCCAGCGGCGGCATCTCGTCGAGATCGCGGCGTCCGTCCATGGCGAGCGCGCGCAACAGGCGCACCACCTGGTCGGGCCGGTGCCCGCTCTGCCCCCGGTCGCGGAGGTCCTGCGCGAGTCGCCGCAGGTTGACGGTGACACCCGTGGGCGGCGCGGCCAGCAGGTCCGGTTCCAGCGCGTCGATCAGTGTGCGCTCGAACCTGGCGATCTCGGCCAGCCGATCTGCGACGGGTTTCGGAACGCCATGGGCGATATGGATGACGAGATTGGTGTCGCGCGCCACGAGCCCGATCGCATCAAGATCGCGCAGAAGCTGACGCACCTGCCAACCGGGGCGTGAGATGATGTCGCCCAGATCCTCGATGGTGAAACTGTGGCTCGGCGCGGCCTCAAGAAGCACGGTGAGAAGGTCCAGGGCGGTCTTGCGGCGCGGCCCCGCGATGCCGTTGGCGCGGAGCTCGCGATCGGCGGCCTCCACCGAGGTGACGCGGAGGCACGAGGGCTCTACCGTGACGCGGTTCTGGCCGCGCGTCAGAAGCCCCGCTTCCTCCAGCCAGGCGATGGCGGTCATGACCCGTGTCCGCCCTGCGCCCTCATGACCCGACGGGATGCCGGCGCGGCGCATCAGGTCATCGACGCTGACGATGATCTCGCCATTCCTGGCAAAGCGCTGCGCCATCTCGCGGAGCGCCTTCAGAACGCGGCCGATCTCGCGGCGGGTCAGCCGGTTTTGCGACTGCCGTTGGAAATGCCCCTCGATCTGGGCGGGATCGAAGAGAAGGCGACAGGAGGCCGGGGCGCCGTCGCGCCCTGCGCGACCGGCCTCCTGCAGGTAGTTTTCGAGCGACCCGGGAACGTCTGCATGGATGACCTGCCTGATGTCGGGCTTGTCGACGCCCATGCCGAAGGCGTTCGTCGCGGCGATGGCCGTCAGATGCCCCGAGAGATAATCGTCGAGCACCTTGTGGCGGGTCTCGCGCCCCAGTCCGGCGTGATAGGCGGCCGCGTCGAGGGGGATCGCGGTAAGCGCCTCGGCCATGCGCTCGGTCTCCCTGCGGGTGGCGCAATAGACGAGGCTGGCGCCGGTCCCGTCCTGCGCCGCGACGGCCTCGCTGACGAGGCCGGGCTTGGACATCCTCGTCACGGGAGCGGCGTCGAAGGTGAGGTTCGTGCGCGCGGCCCCGCCGTCGAAGAGCTGTATCTCGCGCCCCGTCGCGTCGTGGATCTGCCGTCGGATATCCGCGATCACGCTTTGCTTGGCGGTCGCCGTCACGCAGAGCACCTGGGGGGCCGCCTCCTGCCCGTTGATGTCGCGCAGAGACCTGACCGCATAGCGGTAATCCGGCCGGAAATCATGCCCCCACTTGGAGATGCAATGCGCCTCGTCGAAGACCCAGAGCCCGATCCGCCGCGCGTCGAGCGCCTGCCGGATCTGGGCGTTGCGCAGTTGCTCCGGCGCGATCAGGAGCATGCTGGCGTCGCCATAGGTGACCTGTTCGATCGCGTCCTGCCGGTGAAGCGGCGATAGGCTGCCGTTGACGACGACACAGGTGTCGACGTCATGTTTGCGCAAGAGCCCCTCCCGCTGGTCAGCCATCAGTGCGACCAGCGGAGAGATCACCACCGTCAGGTGATCGAGGGCGGCGTGCCGCTCCAGCGCCGGAAGCTGGTAGCAGATCGACTTGCCGGTGCCGGTGGGAAGGATGCCGAGGACATCACTCTGGCTGGCTACCGCATCGACGATGGCCTCCTGCATCGGTCTGCCGTCGTCGGTGGTGGGCTCTGGCCGGAAGGCGTCATGGCGGAACCAGCGCCTGAGCGCCGCCCGGCTGTCGCCGCGGCGGCGGCACCAGGCGCAGCCCGGATCGCGGCACATCCGGCCGCGCACCGCCTCGAGCGCGTCCTGCGCCATCGGAAACCTGTGCCGCACCCAGGGCGAGAGCCCCGCGCCCGGCCGGTCCGAGGCGATCCGTGTCAGCAGGAACGGCAGCGAGGCGTCGCCGTCGCGGGCCAGTTGCAGGATTTGGTCGGTGCGGACCGCGCAGATCCTGCCGCGCACGAGCCGCGCGATGGCGGCGTCGCGCGCGCCATGGCCGGGTGCGGGGCGATCGCGCAGAAGGGCGAAGACCGCACCATTTGACAACGCCGCGTGATCGCGCGCGAGCCCATGGAGCGCATCGGCAAGGTCGGCGTCCCGAGCCCAGGTCTCGGTGAGCGTCGAGAGCGCCTCGCCCATCAGCTCCATGGCGGCCAGCGCATCGGCGACGGGATCGTTGGGATGAACCGCGCCCAACAGGCCTTCGCGGGATATCTTCTTGAGGCGCAGGGTCCTCGGCTCCGGCCAGGCGAGCGCCGATAGCCACAGGCTGTCGATGTAGCACAGACGCTCCGGCCAGGACCCGGGCGCCTCCGCCGCGAGATGGGCGAGATCGAACCGGCCGAGATTGTGCCCCACGACCAGCGCCGCGCCGTCGAGATAGTGCGCCAGCCGCTCGACGCCCAAGCGGGGATTGTCGCCCTTCCAGCTTAGCGGCGGATCCTTCCCGGTCCGCACCGCCCCGATCGCCCTGATCCGCGAGGTCTGGGGGCAGACCTCCAGATCCACCGCGACCAGCGCCGGGAGGCGATCCAGGAGATTGATCCGTGCGAAGGTATTCATAGGCGCATCAATTGGGGCCACTGATCTCATGACCGCAACAATCTAAGCGTTTTGCGCCGGAATATCGTCAGAAATGTGGATAACTGTTCCATCCCGGATGATCACATAGACCCTCGCCGGTCTGCCTTGTTCATGGCAA